>ERZ824522.32-NODE-32-length-183118-cov-4.731229_pt1 | contig 183118 bp, 174 predicted proteins | sample MGYA00519935_ERZ824522 | MGnify/ENA primary metagenome ERZ824522 (study PRJEB31778, sample SAMEA3449160) | human gut metagenome | biome: human gut; feature: human-associated habitat; material: faeces | place: United Kingdom | collected 2010/2012 ...
AGAATCGAGAGGTGGTGCAGAGCAACTAGGATAAAGAGCCCAAAGAGGAAATACCTCATTCGTCCTCACCGTCCTTCTCCGCAGGGGCCTCGCCGAATTCCTCCAGCAGTTCCTCATAGACAGCGTCGGAGCTGTACTGATCACCCAGGTTGTCCATCTCGGCCAGCCGGGCGGCGACCTTGAGCAGCCGCTCCTTGTCAGTCAGGATCTCATCGTCAGAGACGGCGAAGGGCCAGCTTTCAGTAGTACCAGCCTCGAACTCGATGTAGTCCAGTACATCCTGCAGGGCCGTCAGTACATGGAGCAGCTCGCGGTCCTCGGTGGAAATGCCCAGCCCCTCCAACATAGCCTCTAGATACTCCTGCTCCTCCTCAAAATCCATGCCCTGTTCGGACATATACTTGAAGATGTTGTGCAGCAGCGTTGCAGCCTTGCCGTGGATGCCGTACTTGCTCGCCAGGTAGTCCACATAGCCGTCCTTGGAATCCGGTTTCGGGAAATCAGGATTCTCCCCATCCGTGGACTTGAACTCGACCTCCCGGAAGCCAAAGGGCTGGTCCAAGTAGTTCTTGCCGTCCATCCGGACTACATCCCCAACCGACAGAGACCGCATCGTCTTGCCGTTGGGCCTGTCGTCGCGGGTGAACATGGAGTGGATGCATTCCAGTACGGCGTCAGTTCCGAGGCCGCTGGGTACTTCTACCGGACCGGCGAACACCGGGGAGTAGTACTGCGCCGGGACAGGCGCCTGAGAGTCATCCTTGTGCATCTCCAGCAGGAAACCGCAGTCGTGCAGGCTGGCATAGGGAGCCTGAAAAATAATGATGTTCTTCGTCATGGTATTCATTCCTCCTGATATTATATGTATTCTCCTGAAATTGGGATGCTGATGCATGTTATGCCTGTCTGCAGAAATCTATTCTGTCTGGGGTTTCTTGTGGCTACGAATCTTTCTTAATCGGCTACAAAAGAAAGCAGACTCCGAATCTTCGGAGGCTGCTTTCTTTTGTCCCTACTGCCTCTGCCGCAGCCACTCCTCTGCCTCCTGCTTAGCCGCCAACAGAGCCCGCATAAAGACATCCGACCCGCCCTTGTCCGGGTGGTTGACCATGGCCATTTCTCGGAAAGCCTTCCTGACTTCCTCCTCGGATTGTGGCAGATGGTCCAGGCCCAGAATGGCGCAGAACTCGGGCAGCGACTGGGCCGGCGGCAGGCTCTTCATACCGGCGATCCAATTCTGCAGGTCATAGATGCCACGGTCCACCAGTCGTGCCAGATCCTCCAGGGCCAGCACTACTTGGGCGAAGGCGTCAGAGCCGTAGGACAGCTTGTGGCCCCGCGCCTGGGCGTTCTGGACAGAATGCTCGAAGCGGTACAGGCTGCCCTTGTAGTGGAACTGGACCCAGCAGCCGGTTCGGTTGCAGTCCCAGTCGTATTGCTCTGGCTCGATTCCAAACCGCTCCATCACCTTGCCCAGCTTTTTCTCATAGAACTCCAGGGATGCGTATTGTTTTCTTTCTGCCATTTTTCGATTAGCCTCCTTTCTGATACCGGACTACCCGCAGGGGCAGTCCTTTTTTCTTTGCCTCGTTGATCGTATGCGCCGTACCCCGGGACTGGCCATCCCAGAAGGCGACCACCGCATTGGCAGCTTCCAGCATCTGCAGGTTGCGTACCATGCCAGCCCGCCTGCCCAGGCGCTCCCAGTCGGCCGGAAACTCCAGCACTTGGATACCCCGCTCCCGGGCATAGCGGGCGCCAAGCGTGTCGGCGCCGCGGGCTAGGCCTGAGATGATGGCAGTTGGCCTCTTATCGCGGAAGAACTGGTCGCACTTAGCCTGGAGCAGCCCGTAGTCGGCAAAATCACGGCTGCCGGCGATGATGACCTGAAAACCCATAGGGCTGCTCCTTTCCCTGCGTGGCTGGGTCGTAGCTGACAACATGGAGAGGCAGGCTCCGCATGATGGCCTCATTTTCCAGCCAGGCGGTCCATTGGTCTCTGCCGTCCCAGAATAGCACGACTGCACCCGTCTTGTCCAGCATGTGGCGGTACCGGGCCCGGGCGGCGGCAGGCGTCTCCTGCCAGGAACTGGGGAAACGAAGAACAGGGCTGCCCCAGGCTCCGGCATAGCGGATGGCCAGCCGCTCGGCGCCCCTGGCACAGCCGGAGATGATGGGCGTCACGCCCTTGCCCTTGAGGTATCCGTCCAATTCGCGGCGGAGCAACTCGAAATCGGAGAAGTCGGTGCCGCCGCTCACTAGAACACGAAAGCTCATGTCCTGGCCCCCTTACGGTCGAAGAAGCCCTCCTTGCTGCGAAAGTCCATGACCTTCTTGACTCCCTCATAGACCTTGTCTGCCCGGTCGATGCAGCCCTGGATACTGCGGATGATGAGCTTGTTGACGGCATTCTGGACACGCTCGTCCAGGACCGTCATCTCAGCCTTTTTCTTCCGCTCCTCGGCGGCCCCCTTGGTACCGGTCAGCCTGGCCAGCTCCACCGTTACTTTGGCGTCCATCTGCATATCGCGGAACATATTTTTTACATTGTACTGGTTGAGCTGAGACTGGAGCCGGGAGCACTCGGCGGGAATGCGCATGGCCAGGGCCTCCAGCTCAAAGGCGGAGAGCTTGATCTCGGAGATGACAGAGCCGTTGACCAGCTTGATCTCCACGCAGGAGTTCACCAGGTCGATGAGGTCCTGCAGGGGCTTGGTGGCCTTGGCGACTTCGGCCTGGGCATAGACCTCCAGACTGTCGATAAGCTGCTGCTGTTCGGGAGTAAAGATATCCATATTGTTGTTCCTCCTGTATATTCTGATGTTGATCCGGGGTGGGCCGGCAGAGTTGTTTCGTTCTCACTATTATTATATGCAGATGTGCCGTTTCGCATTTTAAGGCTGAGGGCGGACGGGCCTTTTGCCAGACATGACCCCTAAAACAAAAAGACCTGGGCATCCCAAAACAGGAAGCCCAGATCATGATTGCAGACGGCCACAATAGGCAGCTTGAATTTTTTCTCCTACCTGATGCCGCAGTGGATCAGCTTGTTCCGGTCCAGGGCAACCATGTCCTCTCCCAGCATATTCCACCACTCATTCTGTCCGCGTGCCCGCGAGAGCAGCTTCTCCAGATTTTCCTTGGAATCGACCCGCACCAGCAGGTCATAGTTACTGACCTCAACCGGCTGGCCCATCAACACAAATCCGGGCAGCAGGAAGGTCATATCCTCCCCAACATGCTCCGCCGGATCTGGCATATTGATAGGCTCCAGCACCGGCAGCCAGGAAAAATAACCATTGGGCCGGTAGTAGCCGCAGAACTTGGCAGTGTGCGTCTGGCCGCTGATCCACCCCAGGTCCCGGCCTCGCATCGTCGGGTTGCCGATCACCTGTGTCCAGAACATACCGTCCTTGGTGGGCCGGGACTCGGCGCCAGCCTCCGCCCGGGCAATCAGCAGGTCCGTCTCGTCCTCATTAGGGCGACTCTCCCAGAGCCTGGCATCCCGCATGCCTACGATCGGCTCGCTGGGCTCCTTATGGATGTTCGGGATGTGGCACATGAACTCCATTCCAGACATCTTGACCACAGACCCGCGGATAGGAGCCGTACCTGTGCATCCGGAAATGAAGCCTGCCTTCTGGAGCTGGCTCCAGCTAACATTGCACAGCAGGCTTTCCGCCGCAATCAGTTTTTTGCCGACACACAGCCAAGGGAGCATTGCCCCAGGCTGGCCATCGCCGAGCTCTATCTTTTGGTCTTTCTGGTACTCCGGACACGGGCTATGCGGAACAGAAACTCCGTCCAGGTACAGAGACCCGAAAATGGCGATATCCATCATGTATGATTCCTCCTTTTTTTTGGATTGATCCAAATTGGCGTATATGTTGTGATATGCCAATTGGAAGACAGCTATTCCAGGCAGCAAATTGTTGTGAACTACCACACGACGGCAGGCCTAGCGAAGCGGCCTGCGTGGAAGTCGCAGGCTTCGGGAGGCAGGAGGGACGAATGTCCCGAATGGCTCCCTCTATTTTCCTGTTTAACCGGTCTTATGGGACGATACCGACCGTCCATGCCGTAGTAGTGCAGGCCAATCCCGGTGTTCCTATGGTCGGGCATGACCTACATTGTAAAAGTCAAGTAGGAGTGCGACTAACTCACGACTAAAGTCACGAGAATGCGGCGCACTCAGCTTTCAACAACAAAGAACCGCCATTCCCAAAAGGAGGTTTCACGGACCCGGCAAAGGCTCCGAAAAGGAGCCGGCCCGCGGCAAAGGCCGGGGGCAAGAGAAAGCCCATCCGCCACATTTCTTCGTTAAAAAAGACCCACAAACCCTGTCAGCCAGGGTATAGCGTGAGCATGGCTGCCCTGTCCAGTAGGATCTCCCTCCCCCCTGCCCACTGGCCCCAGAGTCCAAACTCAGCTACTGCATCAAATTCAGAAGCAACCTCCAGTACCACATCATAATCGGTGCAGGAGACCAGCTTCCCATGCAGGATATCGCCCGGCATGACGACAGAGACCTGCTCTCCAACCATACTTTCAGGAGAGCATTCCTGAATGGGCTCCAGCACCGGAAGAAACCCAATATGGTTCAGAGAGTGGACATCCAGGGGCGCATCCTTGCTGACCCGGAATGCAAAATGCCAGCCATGGTCCTTTAGAAATGGGTCGAAGATGGCTACAACGACCTGCCTGTGCATCTGAGCAAAGAACTGGACCTCCTTCTGGGTCGCCTCGCCCCATTTCTGCAACAAGGCAAAGTCAGGGCACTCCCCAAGTCCGCTTGCCCCGGCCACATAGGGCAGCCGGCAGATATAACGCCCGCCATCCAGTGTTACAGGCTTGCCTTCCAGCAGATGTTCTCCAGCAATGAACTTGGGCGATAAAGTCAGGTATTGAGGATCGGCAGCAATCAGCTTTCCGCTGCCAGCCACCCAGGCGGTCTTCATGGTCCCATTGGAATCCGTGATCCGCAGGTCCTTTCCAGATTTGAACCGGGTGGCAAAAATGGAGCCAAAATGAACAAACTCCGGCATGTACATCACCTCACATATATTATATGCACTTTGCAATTTTGGCATTTTGGGCAAAAGAAAAGTCGGACCCCCGAATGGGAGCCCGGCGTTGACTTCGTCAAAGAAGGTCGTCGTCATCAACGAGCGGCTTTCCCGCCAAATCATCATAAACACGCGGCTTTTCCGCCAAAGGGTCGTGGAATACGGTCGGCCCGGAGAGAACATCTTCTCCCGCTTTGGCCGCACCGAACCGCTGGGGACTACCCTGGCACATCAGCGAATGCCCAAAACACTTTAGATTCAGCCCCAAGATAGTATTGGCGATGTCTTTGGGCTCCTGGTAGTCTGCGTCTCCGAGCCGCTCCGCATACCGCCAGGCGTCCTCCTTGGACGCCCCGGCAAAGATGAGGGCATTGCGAAGGTTGGACGCCAGCGTTTCCTTCGTCTGCTTATAGAGTACGCCGCCCCGGTCCACCTGGTTCCAGGATTGGAGCGAGATGGTGGCGGCCAGCTTGCTGCGGTAGGCATAGGTGAACAGATCCACCAGCTCCGGCGCCGCAAACTCCTGAAACTCGTCCACATACAGCACCCGCGCCCGCCTGGGTTCGCCCATGCGGATCATCGGCCGCCGGTATTTGAGCAGGGCCAGCAGACCGAAAAAACGGGAGAGGCTGCCGAGGGTGGGCTTTGCCGCAGAGACGCAGATGACACAGTTGTCAGAGACCAGCCGGTCGAAGTCGACCTCGCTTACCTGCCCTTTGTCAAAATCCGGGTTCAGCACTGTCCTGAGGTGAGGCTCAGAGATCAGCTTTCCCAACAGAAGTCTCAAACAGGCGGTCTGCTCGAAGGGCTTGGATCGCTCGGCATAGTACTCATTGATGAACCAGCTGGCAATGTCTACATTTTCCTGCCATTCGGCATCTGACGATGCCTTCATCTGTCCAAACTTGGAGACCAGAGCGCGGCCCTTCTGGCCGGGGTTCTGAAGGACTGTGTTTATGTTGATGAAGGTGGCGTATTTGCCATCGACCCCTTCCGCCTTGTCCAGGCGTTTCAACACCTTGACCGCGTTGCTCAGCAGCGACTCATTGAGTGCCCGCAAGCTGGGCGACAGGTCAGACAAGTACTCGCTGACAACGATGCGCAGGTCTTCGAAGACCTCGTTTTCATTTCCAACCAGAGGATTGAAAAAGGGGCACCCTTCCAGCCGTGGGTCCAGCAGGACATAGGGCCGGCCGACCTCTCGGGCGCACCGGGCGGTGGCCTGCGTGGGGATGCCGTCTGCATCGAATACAGCAACGCCCATCAGGGGCTTGCTCTGGATGTCCTGCTGGATCATGGGGAGCATCACCATCTCTCGCTTCCGGGAGTAGGGCGCGCCCAGCAGGACGGCGCCGAGGGTACGATCCTCGCCTTCGATGGCGAGCTTAGGGGTGATATTGATCTTGTTGCACATAGTTGGATTCCTCCTAGTTTTTTATCCCCGCTTGCGGCGGGCATTCAAATCGTATGCACAACGAGACAAAGCTATTCTCCTTAGCCGGCGGCCGGCTTGCGGGTCATGTTGATGTTGATGAGCCCTGTGTCATCCAGGCTTTTCAGATCAGCGATGAACTGCCGGCTGATGGACACCGGATTCGTCACCTTGGTATCGGCGTGGGGTACGAAGACCTCCAGGGCATTCTGGTAGAACTCAATGAGGATGGCAAACGCCTGGGTTCGCTCCCGCTGCTGAGGGTCGCTGCCGTCGCCGGAGAATACGGAGAGATGCAAGTTCTTCTGCGCCTTTGCCAGCTCGTTCTTCAGCCAAAAGTACTCGTTGGCTGTGCAGGTCAGCTTCTTGATTTTCTTCTTCATGGTCAAAACACGCTCCTTTCGGTGGTTGCTTCTATTATATGCAAAGCCAGCCAGACCATTTACCGCAAAAAGACGCCGGAGAGGATTTTCCTCTCCGGCTTGGGGTAGATATGCGGTTAGTCGTCGCTCTTGCCACAAGAAGACCCGCGGGTCGGCAGGACGATGGCGTCGATGTCCGCGCCGCGCAGCAGGATGGGATCCAGGGGAGCGGTCATGGAAATGGACACCGGGATGCGTCGGTTGGCATTGCAGGTTAGCACTGCTTCCATGGCCTCCTTCATGTACCTGGTGTTGGCCGTCTGCCGCATCACAGGAACCTTGTCGATGGCCGACTGCAGGGCCGTCTTCAGGGTGTGCAGATGCTCCTTGGCAGATTTTTGCCCCTTCTTGGGCTGTTTGGTACTGAAGGTGACGCCATACTCATGGTAAATGAGGTTGGCGGTCATTTCCTTCTTCACGGAGCCCAGCTCGATGGTCACATGGGTGCCCGCAGCGGGGGTGAAGACTGGGTTGTGGATGGCGGCCACGAAGGAGCCTCCCTCAGCGTTAAACACCGGTATTTCCACGCGGGCGGCGCGATAGCCGTCACTGGCCCACAAGTAAGCGCGGATTCGATTCTTTTCTTTCTCTTCGATGACCTCGATAATGAACTGGTTGCAGATTTCGGCGGCGAAGGAGGTCCCCTTCTTCTTGTCCATGAACTTGCGTCCGGCAGAAATGACCCGGGCGAAATCCTTAGCTGTAAACATAACCATATTCTTCATAGTAATTTTCCTCCAATAATTTGTATATCTCCAGATTTTTGTTGGTTTTCAAACTTCCGCAGGAAGTTCAACGGCTGAGTATCTCCACTCCGGATACCGCCGTTTTGCGGTCTGTGCGGCTTTTTCAGCCGCAGCCTTGGTAGAGTAGCGCTTGGCGCCCTTGATACTGGCCGTGTACCGGACCTTATAGGGCCCCGGAAACCCAACCAGATAATTCGGGATACCACTGCCGTCATCCACCTCAACGATTATATTGCAGGGGGCGTCCAGCACAGAGGCAGAGACGATCTTGCACTTCGGGAAGTCGCGCAGGATCTCCTTTGCGTCGTCCACGCTGAAGATCATTGCCTCTCTCCGGTTTTTGCTGGTTGAGATGGAGCCAGGGCTCCGCTCGCTGACGAAGTACTTGCCGTCCTTAACCACGACCAGCTCATCCTGAGCCTTGGGCTTGGACGGATGCCGGACCGGTTCACCGTAATTGAGGGTGATCCGCGGGTAGAAATCCTTACCAGCGGCAATCTCCTCCTTGGCAGCCTTGATCCAGTCGTCCAGCTCATCAGTGGTGTGGATGTAAGAGAAAGACGACATCTTCATGTAACTTTCCATCACACAGCACTTGATGGCGCCGAACCGGTTGGCCTCGATTAGCTGCTCGATGGACACGGCATTCTTGCAGCCATTCTTGACCCAGGTAACCAGGCCCTTGTCGTCCACCCATTTGCCGCGACGCTGCCAGTGTTCCTGGTAGGGACCGCCGAGCAGCGGTTGGATTCGCTCCATCAGCTTTTCCTCAGTAACGCCGAGCTGGCTCATGAACACAGACCAGTCACGAACCCGGCGCTGGTTCCGGCCGCTGCCCTCATAGCAGTTGCTGTCGCCAGCAAGCCAAAGAGGGGTGTAGCCGGCTCCCGACTTCAGAAAAATTTTGTCATACTCAATCGTATAACTCATGTATATTCCTCCTGTATGTATATTTCCCCCTAATTGAGGCTCTGCAGTGATAGTATGCAGGTCTTCTTAGAATGATTTTGGATTGGGTGTAGGTTTTTTACGAAGAAATGTGGCAGGGATAGGTCTGTTTGCCTGCAGCAAAAGCCTTTTGGTGGAAAAAAGCAGCCCCCTTCCTCACGGAAGGGAGCTTTGTTTTACCGTCGCCGCCATAAAGCCCTTTGCTTTAGCTGCAGGGATATAAGGCGGCATCTGTGCTGGCGACTTCCCTCAGGGAGGTCGTGTGGTTTCTCATTTCGTCCCCCGAAGCGGGGGTACATACGCTGCCTCGCGGCAGGTTTGTTTCCTTAGACTAGGTACGGCCATGCATGGCCCGGGGCTGCAGACCTGGCGTAGCGGCCTGTGTGGGGAAAGCACCCCGGAGTGCGGCCCGTGTCGCGTCTCTGCTCACAGACTTCCCGGCATCCACTGAGGGCAGAAGCCCCCGACTTTAGCCGTGGGGTCTATGACTATTCGGTTGTTCTAAACGCCTGCACAGACAGCAGCCCATCCAGTTCCACGGCCGTCACACCCTGCACAGAGGATACAAAGCGGCTGCGTTCGGTAACCAACTGCGCACCATCCCGTAAAAGCAGGTCGTACTCTGAAATCTCGACCAGGTGCCCAATGACCGGGACCAAATCTCTGGTCCAGATCATCAGGTCCTTTCCGCACAGCTCCGGCCCAATCTCTTTGGAGACAGGCTTTAACTGTGGGCGGATATCCCGGCCGGTTCCCTTGACTGTTACTGCCGGAAGGAAGGATAGCTCATAGGCCAGATTATCGATATAAACGATCTGTCCATCATGATTCAGACTATTCTGTCGGACGAACCGCTCAGGCACAGCCTTAATGACTGGCTCCACCGCCTGGAACAGCCCCTCGTTGGTGATGTTCCATGGAATATTGAGGCTGTTCTCTGCAGATGAGTTTCCAAACTCGATATTCTGCGTCTCCACATGGCGGTATTCCTGCCCCATCCGATATCCTGGATGGACGCAAATGTCGCCTACAATGATCGTCCCAAAGCTCCTGGTTCTCATCCTGGCAGCCCTCCTTGGTATGGCTGCACGCACCATACGCCGGAGCGGTCAATGACAACTCTGTCGCCATCTGTCTCTCCAAAATGCTTGCGGTCGCTCCCAACGATCGGGTGACATGCCGACTCCAGCATCAGGTCATAGTCAGAATACTCACTCAGGATGCCAACATATCCATGGCCGGACTTGGTCCAGACCCAGACCTGCTGCCCAACGCGGGTATCATCAACCTGGATCCGCACTGGATCCAATACTGGCCGCCAGCCCATACCCTTGTCGCTGCCATCTGCCCTGTAGCTGGGGTTGTAGTCCATCTGAGGCGCCCATGCAAGGTGGGCATTTGAGTACTCAGTCTTATCCTGTCCCCAGGACAAATAGTCGTCCTCCGGCTTGTCTAGCTGTCGAACAATACGCCGGAGCTCAGTCGGCTCAGTCAGGTCAGGTCCGCCAACCGGAAGCCGGATCACAAATGGCAAATGGTCGATGTTCACGATCCGTCCGCTGGATAAACAGTAGAAGTTCAACACCTGCCAGTCCACATCCAGGAGGATGTTGGAGTTGGCCACCAGCACATCGTCAATGATGTCCCAGGTAATGTCCTTCCATGGCTGGGTGTCGCCGATGCCAATCCGAGGACAGTGCTTTAGCCCCATTGCCCGCAGATACTTTGTCCCGGGCACAGCTGGCTTGCCGTCTATGTTTAGAGTGCCGAGAAATGTCTTTGCCATGATATGTATTCCTCCTTTGGTTTTAAGCTCCTTAAATTGTTTTCTGAAGCTATCCTATGCTGGCGTGGCAGATGCTATTCTGATTTAGCTTGCAGAAGCGTCTTTTTTACCAGAGAAAAGCTGCCGGGGGTTGGTTTACTCTCCGGATGCTGTGGCCCGGGCCGGTTCCCTTCCGGGAGCCTATGCCTGGTCTGGAATGTCTGCCCGTTGTACGCAACAGGAAACTGCTCCCCAGAATGAGAACCATCCACCCTGCATACTATCCAAACAGAACCCAATTCTGGATACATATTTTGAAGGAGGAATACAACTATGAGGTTTATTTGCATTGAATCGTACATGATCCCCACTTTCGGCAACCGCCGCACAGAGCCCTACGGTCGGATGGTGGTAGAGCACAACGGCGAGACCCGCACAGTCCGTTTTGGCGAGCGTGACGGGCTTGGTCGCCGCTACATCACCTTCAACCGCAAGCGCTATTACTTCCACAATAAGGGAAACCTGTACTCCCCCATCTTTGTCTTCGAGGATGAGGATCAGCCGGCCTTCCCTCCGGTTGTAGAAAATACGGCGAAGGAGGCGCATCTGAGCGGTCTGCTGAACACGCTGGTGGATTCAATGGTCGATGAGGTTCATGAAAATCTGCCGGTCATCCGCAAGTTGGCCAAGCTGGGCTTCAGCGAGGACGACATGACGCTCACCCTGGGCTTCCCGCCCGAAGAAGTGCGCAGCGTGCTGGAGGAGGAGAATGGCATCGCTGACGCCTGCTGAGGAGGAACGAAAATGGTATATCAGGGAAAACTTGTGCTGAAAAAGGACGAGTCAGCCGAAATCGACCAACTCCTGATTGCCTGTGGCGGCCGGAAGGAGGGCGATGATGCCTGCGAGGAGAACTGCCCGGTGAAGGACTTCAAGGACCGCGCCATCTTTTATGCGGTGTCGTTCATGGATGGAAAGAGTATGGATATCCGTGCTGCCTCTGGCTGTCCGCCCTGGACGGAAGCAGCCCTGCTTGCCGAGAATGGCGAAGAGCTCCGCTGCACCGAGCCTGGAGAAGAATTCTTCGGGCAGTGGATCCTCGACCACGAGGGGAATATCTACCAGGTGCAGGTAATCCGGGAAGGAAGTGATCTCGATGGCTGATGTCCTTCGTCTGATTCGTGAGTCGGTCCAGGCTGACATCGACGCTGGCGAGGATCTTTACATTCTGGAGGAATCGGACAGCGAGTTCACCATTGTGGACGACACAGAAGGTTATGGCCGGGATATCCGCTACATTGTCCATGACCGGATCACTCCGGCGTGGCTGGAGGAGCGCATCCTGGTGACCGAGTCGGCAAAACAGTGCCGCTACACGGTGAACACAAAGATCCTGGCCGAGTACCTCACCCGGGTCGTCCCCAAGGATGTGCTCCATACGCTGGAGAAAATCATCATTGTCACTGACGACGAGAAGGACTGGGAAGAGCTATTCCCACAGCTGGAGGACCGGCATGGTAACCCGATCTTGGAGGTCTGCGACCTGCCGGATGAGGGCCTGGTGGGCTACCAGTGGGCGATGTACCAGGTCGTCCTGATCAACCTGAAGGCAATCATCGATGCAGCCAGAGAACTTTGGCCGATGGTGGGCATGATGGTGAAGTCCGAGGTCAACATCGGAGTCTGCACGACCCTATTGCATGAGCTGTTCCATATGGCTCAGAATGATCCCTATGCCCCGGAGGAGTTGTTCAAGGGCCTGCCGAAAGACCCGGAACAGGCTGCCGAGGCCTGGGCGATCAACACCTGGGAAACTGATGGAGAATATGTTTTGAACCAACTGAAGGAGGAACCAACATGAAGAGATTTGTTGCTGTCTACGATGAGGCCGCTGTGCGCGATACCCAGATCTGCAAGGAAGACCCCAACAGCGTCTCTCCCGAGATGGACGATGTTTGGGAGGACTGGCCCAACGCTCCCGTGTACATTGGTTTGTTCGCGGGTGTGGATGAAGCCGGCGCCACCAAGGCCGCCTGTGAGACGGAGAGCTGCGACGCCAACTGCATCCGGCTGATCCCAGTAGGCGACTACGACGAGGAGTTCCACTACCTGTTGAAGTTTGCCGCCGGCGCCGAGTTCTGGACGAATGGCCTTCCGGCCGAGCACCTGCGGGCCCTGTGGATGTCCTACTGCTTCCACGAGGCGCTCACGGTGGACATGCCGGAGTACGCCGCCAAACTGGAGATTTTGTTCAACCATTTGCCGGACGACCATTCCGGTATCTGGTGGACGAGCTTCCAGGAGTTTGCCAAAATCATGGGCAAGTGGCTGCGCTGAATCCTACAAAAAAGTCCCTGCTGCTTCGGCGGCAGGGGCTTTCCTTTTTGGCAGGTCTCACGGACCCGGCATCGGTTTCGATACGGAACCGGCCCGCGCCACGGCTTTCAGCGAACAAAACGAACCCCGGCGGCTTTTCTCCGTTAAGAAAGAATGCCTCTTCCCTACTGTCGCATCCATGGGTTCTCCAATCTTTTTTAACGAAGAAATCGGGCGGGATGATTCTTCTTTCCAGACATCTCTCGCCGGAGCCGGTTCCCTCGCGGGAACCGATGTCGGGTCCGTGAAGGGCTCCGCCGTTGGCAACAACAATTTTGGGATACCACAAACAAAAAGGACCCCTGCAGCATCTCTGCCACAGGGGTCCTCATTGGATATCAGTCGTATTTGTTCTTCAAGTCTTCCAAGTGAGCTACCCCATGCCTAAAGGCAGGGGCTTCTGGCATGGCTCCACAACAAGTTGCTTCATCACCATGCATCGGCGTCCCCGAAGGGGACGCCGAATTGGCAGTATCCTTCTGGGAAGGACTTACCACAGGGCCGACTATTATGCTCACCTTTGCCGGCAAAAGCTCTCCAGAGGCTGTCTGCGGGGTGTTAGACCTCCGAGTCCACTATCCACGCAGCCCACATAGGCGTCGATCTGGGGAATGACCTATGGAGCCGCGGTTCAAGCGGAGACGGTTCCCCGGTTTGGGGAGCCTCCTTCGAGTAACGCTGGGACAACTGCTTTCGTCCGTGACCGGAGGGCCGTCCTCTGGCGGTACCCCCAGGCTTCCGGTGCAGTGCAGGTACGACCTGCTATGCCTTGAGCAACCCCTCCTTCAGGGCTGCGAGAGATTCGTATTCGCGGTAGTTGATCTTGCGGTAGAAGTTGTTCACGGGGACATTCTTGAGGGCGCTGTAGATGGCTCCCCACTGAAACCAATAATGAGTCCCTTTCTTCTTCTCGGGGATCAGGCGGGCCATATCCTTGGGAACAGGGTCCTTGAGCCCCATCCCCCGGCGTCCGATGACATAGGCCGCGGCCTCATGGATCGATAGACCCATCTGCCGCATATATTTGATCTTCCCGATTTGGGAAGTATAGGCGGGATTGACCTCCCGGACGGACAGATGGTACTTCTCACCCTTGCTTTCGGCCAGGGCTGTCATCTTTTCATGGGCGAACTCGCTGATTTTGCGGTTAGCCTTTTTATTGCCGTACAGCAGACATTTGTCCGGGTGTTCGATGCCCTCTATAGTGATTGGTTTGTTCACGGCTACGGCATAGCGGAAGATCTCCTCCAGGCCCTCCGAGATGGCATTGGATATCTGGTTGCTCGTGCGGCCCTCCATCTGTAGGGGGACTGTCCAGTGCCGCTGCAGCTCTCCCTGTGGGCCGAGCTCGGACGCGGCAAAGTGGTCGTAGTTCATGTCGAAGGCTACGCAGCCGTCATCGTAGCAGAAATTCTTGTTCGGATCCTCCGGCAGCGTGACCATGCACTTTACCTGGACGGCGTTGCCGCAGTCCTTGAGCGACCAGCTGACTGAGCCGGCAGGCCATCCGGGGATCTGCTGGTCGGGCGGCAGCTTCTTGTTGCGTTTGGCGATCTCGGAGGCGCTGACTGCCGCCTCCACCCACCCCTGTCCATAGGGGAACTCGACGCCTGGGATGGAGATCCATTTGCCGCTGTAGGTCTGGTAGGAGAAAATCTTTTTCTCAACATCGTAGCGAGCCATCCAACTGCCCTGCGGCCCGTCCAGGCGGCCAACCAGGGGCATCTCCCGGCGGCGCCGGTGCTTCCACATACCCTCCCAGGAGCGGAGCTCGTTGCGCCGCCTGACCTCACGCCGCTGGCGGAAGGCCTTCTTGCCGCCAAAACAGATATGGACGACGCCGGCCTTCTTCTCCCGCTCCAGGCGGGCCAGCTCGCCCTTGAGGTCGTGCAGCCGGCATTTCAGGTTGTTTATATTCGACTTGAGCCGCCGGATGCGCGGGTCCAGGTACAGGGTCTCAAACAGGTACTCGTTGCCATACCTGGTGGGCTCGCGCTTGCCGTTCTTAAAACCAACGAAGAAGGCCAGACCATCATTGGTGACCTTCGTGCGAACCCAGCTGCCGAAGGGATTTTTGAAGGGTGGGATGATGCCGCCATTCTTGCGGGCCAGGCTGCGGGCCTTGAGGTTTTCCTTCGCCTTCAGGGACCGGGACAGCTGGTTGGAGGTATCCTTGATCTTGCCCTCGACCTTAGCGATCTGCTGGGTCTTGGTCTTAATATTCAGGGCAAGGGCTTCTTTGGCGGCTGAGACGATGCCCTTGGCCTCAGCAGTTAGACTTTGGACATGATTGGTCGCAAGTCCCTTGCCCCGATAGTGGAGGAACAGGCTCTTTTTTCCCAGCCGCCCCGGGCGAAGCATGTCGCTGACCATCGTATGCAGCAGATGATCGTGGATGGCAAAATCTGCATTCAGCAGCTCGGCGTCGGCAGCCTGCATAGCCCTCTTTTTAACTGGTTTGGAAGACAAGGTCCGCATGATGCATCACCTCTTGTGGGCCTGATTTCTATATCTATTATATGCAATTGCGAGGAAAAATATTTCCCCCGAAAAAAGCCACGAGAGCTTTCGCTCTCAGGGCTAATGTAGACCTACAATATGTAGGGGGGCATGGTTCAACCTAAATGGATTGTCCGCCGCTCACCCCACATCTAAAGAAGGGGGTCTGTGACCTTCTCCGAAGGTCATGTGGCGCGGCGACATAGATCACGACCATAATATGCAAACTGCCCGAAGCCTATTGGCACAAGAAACCCCGCAGCCGAAGCTGCGGGGCCTAGTCGTTTTAGGTTCTCAGCCCTCCTGAGCCGGGGCGTTGTAGGCGGCCTTACGCTCCTGCTCACGGGTTGCCAGACCAGCCTTGATGACCTCGCCGGCCACCGTATTCTCCCAGGCGGAGATATAGTGGCAGATGCGGGACATCATGCGGTACATGTCGGCGTCGGAGATCTGGATGAACGCCTCCTGCTTATCGATCATGCCGGACGAAGAGAAGGTGGTGGCGCCCGTCTCCTGGAAGTGGACAGGGGCCTTGGCATTGGTGATCTTCACAGTCCAGGGGTAGTTGCCCAGTTGGCCATCGCCGCGGAAGGTCTGGTGGAAGATGTTGAGCCGCTGCACCGGCACCATATCGCCGTCCTTCACTTGACCGAATGCATGGACGCGGTCCTGGGAGTAGGTGAAGTCCATGTGCCGGGGAACGATAATGGGGCCCAGGCCCGCAGGCGCAGTCTCCTCGGCCGCCCGGTCTCTGGTCTTGGCTAGCAGCTGCTTGGCACCGGAAGCCAGGACTGCCAGCCCAGGAACACCCTTGCCATCCTCATCGGACTTGACAATGCGCTCCAGGAGCTTGACAATGTTGTTCAGGACGCCAAAGCTCATCTCGGCACTCTTGGACAACTTGTGGTTAACGGCCCGCTGCTCCTTGAGGACGGCCAGGTTCGGGTCAATGACCTGGGTGCCGATGTTGCCCTTGCAGATTTCCAGTAACTGCTCGCACAGCTCAGGGCTGATATTGGCGTTCAGGGTGCGGGAGCTCTCGCCGGTGCCAGCCGTGTAGTCGCAGATGTAGACCTTAATGACGCTGACCGGGGCCTTGCCTTTTCGGCCGCCGGCGCCATGCAGGTTGGCATAGTCCTCCTCGTGGGCAGGTACCAGCCCATCGCGGAAATCAATGACCTTATTGCGGCCTGTTGCCTTGGTGATGATCGTGTTTACCATGAAAAAGCCTCCTTCAACTTCAAAGTTATTCTTCACTATTATTATATGCAGATGGCTCGATTTATATTTTAGGCCAATAGTTGTAGAGCCGGTCGCATATCATATTAGGAAAACGCAGGAAAAGAGTGGTTTGGATGAAAACGACCCTTCGGAAGGATCTGAATATTGCCATGGAGCACCCTGGCGCTCCAGAGTTCGAGGAGCGGGCTATCTGCCACTTTCTCGCTGCCCTGGAGCGGTACCGACGGACGCTGCCGCCCAACAAAACCTTGGAGCTGCGGCGGGAGTTGGCGAACCGGGAGCTGATGTATTTCCCGCCAGCGGAAAGCCAGGTCATGTCTGATTTGCATGCGCAGAAGCTGGAGAGTGGCCTCTTCGCTTGGATGGGAGAACCGCATTGGGAGAACATCCTGTTTATCGGAGATATTGGCATGAATGACCTATCCCGAATGGCTCAGACAATCCTCCCTGCTGGATATATGATGGTTGACCATATGGGCTGGTCCCGCGGTGAGGAACCACTGGTCACGGCCATGCTGGCGGATAAGTGAGGTTTTGGATGGAAAAGTTTAGAATTAGGAAGAAAGAATCGATCCGGCGAGCAATCGCCGTGGTATCGGTGGCAACCCTCTGCATGTCAGCCGGGGCCGTGGCGCTGGAGCCTCCTCCCATGTCCCCTCCCCTGTCCTGGACGGAAGGAAGCATGAATATCGAGGAGGAAATTTCGGTTGGATATGGGATGGCAACGCTGGACAAGGAGCCGGTGCCGGTCATATACTACAACCAGAGAGACCCGCAATATGGAAAGCTGCCATTTGGGACTGACATCATCGAAACGCATGGCTGTGGTCCGACGGCAATGGCGATGGTCGTATCTTCGTTAACAGACAAGCCTATGAATCCTGCACAGATGGCACAGTGGGCGTATGAGAACGGATATTGGAAAGAGAGGAAAGGCGCACTGCATGACTTGATTCCGGCCGTAGCGCAGGCGTGGGGCTTGGATGTTGTTGGCTACCAAGCGGAAGACGCCAACCAGGTGCTGGCAGCTTTGGAGCAGAAGAAACTGGTCGTTGTGCTGATGTGGCCTGGACACTTTACCGCCAGCGGGCATTTCATCATCCTGCGAGGATTGGATGAGGATGGAAAGGTCGTTGTAGCTGATCCGTCGAGCAGAGAGCGGTCGGAGGTCAGCTGGGATTTCCATCTCATTGTGGATGAAGCTGCAAAGAAAGCCGGGGCCAATGGGCCGTTCTGGGTCATCGGGTGAGGGTCGCATCTTTATTAGCGAAGAAATGCGGTGAGGGAGTCTTTGTTCTGCGATGAGCTCTCGCCTCATTGGGTTCCTGCAACTTTCCTACGGGCAGTTGTGTGGTCGGAAGCCGTGTGTGGTCCGTGAGACCTGCGGCGTTGTTGCTAAGAGCGGGGAAACCTCACGGACACGGCACCGGCTCTGGAACAGAGCCGGCCCGCGGCAACAGTTCCCGGCAAAGAAAACTGCCCCATCAGCATTTCTTTGTTAAAAAAGAATGGTTCTCAAAATATAAAAATGGAGAAGTGCATATAATATAAGTAAAGAAGCCATTTAACTTTACAAAATGGACAGCGGGAAAGCCCGCTCCGTAAGGGGTGGGAGCAGTCAGAGTCCGCACAAAATTTTTAGGAGGAACAACATGAAAAGGCACGACGATAAAGAAATAACCGCCCAAAACCTGGGCGAGATGCTCCTGCGCAATAACACATCTATGACCCGAGGCGAGTTTTTCCACTGGTTGTCCCCCATCCTTTCTAGCAAGGGCTCCGGCATCCGCTGTGGCGATGTAGCCATCCCTGAGGGCCTTGGCGAAAAGCACTATCCGGTCGTCATGACCGATGCTGCAGCCGTCCCTGAGCATGGCCTGACTATCGATGAGATGTTTGGCGCCGCCCTCCATGTGCTGGAGGACCCACTCATCGGAGCCATCATTGCGGAGAACAAGGTTGCCTGGAACGATGTGGATTTGGACACGGTACCTAACAATGGCAGCGGAGCACTGTTCTCTGTTGTCATCAACAAAAAGTGCAAGTTCACCGCTATCTATGAGAGTGGTCCCGACTATATCCGCATTGCTTCCATTACAGGAAAGACCGATGATTCCATTATCAACCCCAGGTACTTCATCATTGAGGTAGATGAGTACGGCGCCATTAGCTGCCCGTCTATGGTGGCCGACGATCCGTCCATTCAGGATAAGCTCGCTGAGATGGAGGCCGACAAGTCTGAAAACTGAGCGCAAAAAAAGAGCCCGTCAGGGCTCTTTTTTGATGCGGCGAAAAGGCCTGCTGCGGCTAGGGTCTTCGGCGAAGGCCCCGTACCGATCCATGACAAACACGCGGGTGCCAGGTTTGGCCTGGAAACTGTGAGTTTTGTCTACTAGGGTGACGATATGGACATAGGTTTCACCGGCCTCAAGGACTAGGGTGAACCCATGTTTTTCGTCCACAATGGCTGTGGCACACCAGTCGCCGGACTTTGGGACCATGCACTTGTCAGTGCTGTCCCATTCGGCCTGATGTTCCACGATTTCGGGGCCGAGCAGGCTGTTCAACCAGCCGACAGCGACCTCGACAACCATGCCTGGCTGGATCCAGGTTCGCTGCTGGGTCCGCTTCCGGATGTGCTCTCCAGCGATCACGGAGTAGTACTGCGACTGCAGACCGTAGTAGACTTCCGCTCTTGCGAGGAGGAAGCTCTGGTCTGCGCGGCCCTGAGACGCCATGTACAGCAGTTTTCTGCCGAACTCGACGCAGGTCAAGTGCTGCTCGGCGCAGGCGAGTATCTTGGATAGTTCTTGATTCTCATCTTTCTCGATGACCTCAAAGCGGCGGTCGATCATATGTATTCTCCTCCTTCGCATTTTGGCGCAGGTGAATATTTCCGCAACATTCGCCTGCGTGGGCCAGACTTGTGGAAATTCCGCCCAACGCGATATGTACCTCCAATTTCGCAGCCAAACCTTGCCCCAAGGCCGCCTGCGTAGGCTTTTTGCCCTCTGTTTGTTGCCTCCTATATGTAAAATGACATTTTGGCCTGTCATGGCTGGCCGCGCATTGAGCATGGTGCGACTTGCTGTGTTTTCATAGCCTGCCAGGGGAGCAGAAAACTATGAGGAGCGAAAAAGGATATCCCCTTTGCCAGGTTCGTAGCCTGACTTATATATGAACTATCCACAGGTTGGTGCTCTCCAAAGTGGGGTAATGCTTAATCCTATGCAAATTGCATAAAAACAATTCTGGGCAGCGTATAGGGGTTTGCAGTCTTTTTTAACGAAGAAATGTGGCAGAGAGATTTGTTTTTGCCTGAAGGCTTTTGCTGCGGGTCGGTTCCCTCACAGGAACCTATGTAGGGTCCGTGAGACATCCTCTCTCCTGCCACCGGTTCCCATGTTGTACGCAACAATGGAGAAAGGGGTCTCTCCTGGAATGAGATTTCCCAGCCTCGCATAGTATTGGATAGATACCCCAATTCCGGAGATTTGCAAATCTGAAAGGAGATAGATTATGAACACCAGAATCAATTACCTCTACAGGGATGCCAGTAACTATAAGGTTCATAACACTGCAGTCATCCGTGGTGAGCTCTCTGAGGAGGACCAGAAGACCATCCTCTCCTGTCTGGAGGACGGCGAGTATTTTATCCCCAGTCAGGTGGGTCTGGATGAGGAGCGGTTCGGCTCTTGGACCGAAGACGACCACTGCTGGTTTGAGCTGGAGCCTGGTTTTGCTGAGCCAACCAACGCGGCTCCCGGCAACCTGACCTGCGAGCAGCTGGTGGCCAACTTTTTGGCTGCCAAGGGCAACTGGGACGATGGCAGCGAACCGGAGCCGGGCCCCGGAGCCCCCTCTGGCGCTGTTGTCCACCACAGTACGACTGTCTTTTTCGGTACCCTTTGAGCGAGCAAAAAACCTCCCCGCAAGGGGAGGTTTTCTTTGCGGATATATCAGTCTGGCTCTTCCTCGTCGGCGGTCCAATCAATCCGGGATGAACCACAAACGCTAGAAGGCATAAGTTCGGACGCCAGCGAGAAAATGGCTTTAGCGTGGGTAAGCGATTCCATAGCTGACATCTTTTCTTCCGCCTTCTGGACTTCCTTCTTGGATACCCAGGCAGAGAACACGCAGTTGTCCCAGCTGGCCATAGCATAGGCATGGATGAGGTCACAGGTATGGCCCAGTTCTGTCACCAGTCGAATGTCGGACAGCGTATGGCCTGACCGCCGCCACTCCTTCTCGGCTGGGTCGTAGGAGATCCGCTCTCCAGACTCCTTCTCGGCATAGTACATGCGGGCAAAGACCTTAGCGTATGCCTCATCGGAGACGCCAGACTCCATGAGGATTTCGTGGATGTCCTCCAACAGGTCTTTGTCGTTTTTTGCGAGAGCCAGGGCAAGCTCATAATTTTCACCGGTCATAAAAGGGACGCCTCCTTCTAAAAATATCATATTTACAATATATGCAAACAGAAAGAAATTCATTCCGAGAACCGAGAGCCGCCTGCACATTTTTGGATGAAAACCGACGGACAGTTGCAGAATTAGAGCGAGTCGTTGAATACAACGACAGAGCGAACTACTCCCCCTAAATGAGGGCGGGTTCCCTCATTTAGGGGGAGTTTCAATAGACGCCACATGACTTTCTCCGAAAGTCACAAGTATGAGGAGCCGAGGATGCCCGCACTCTGCCGAAGTCGGGCATGATGCCCCTGACAAAGGCATCCAGGATCGCCTTCCGGATCGTGTTGCGACCCTAGCGAAGCGGGTCGTGTGGGCGCTACCGTTGAAGTCCGAGTTCAGGACCTGGCCGCTCTTGCTGCGGTACAGCCCGCGCTTGAACCGCCGCCCGGAGAACTTCACCTGGTCGGCGCCAGCCTCGCCATGGACGGGAATGAAATCTCCGTCCAGAAACGACGCTTTGGAGGTATAGGATTCTTCATGTTTGATATGGCGGATGCCCAGCCGCTCGACCCGGTACTGCAGCTGCCAGCGAAACTTAGCAAAGGGCAGGGATACGAAGCTCTGGTTGTTCTGGCTCCCCATGTGGGAGCCTTGCTTCCAGTCCTTGTTAACCCCCACGACGATGGTGTCCACTTGGTTCTCCACGCACCAGCGGATGACGAGCTTGGCGACCTTGTTCATATAGTCGCTGAGGTAGTTGTCCCGCCGGAGCTCCAGCATTCGGGCCTCAGGCGTAGGGACAAACTTGGCGCCGGTGCGCGATGTCTGCTCGCTGACCAGGGCCGCCATCTGCTTGTTGTACCATTGGTTTGCGGATTTCGCCACTCCGCCCTTAAACAAGAGGCACGGCTTGCCTAGATTGTTTGTGATGGCTGAGAAGTTGTTAACTCCGAGATCGGTGCCAATGATACGCTGAGGGACCTCTGCCGGCTCCGGCAGCTCGCCTTTTACCTCGGTAGTGAGGCTGATGACAAAGATGCCGTGGGTGGGTATGACCTTTACCTGCTTGAGCCGGCCCTGGATGGGAGCCTTGCCCAGAGACAGCCGCTCCCTGGTGAGAGGCAGCTTCAGCTCATGTACTCCCCTCCCGGCATCATAAAGGATGCAGTCTTGGTTGGTGAGCGTGGTCGTGCAACAGCCGCTAGGCTTGTTATAGCCAGGAAACTTGGGCTCTCCCCTGAATTTGCCGGGGTCTCGTTTGTACTCCCGCTTGGCGGCATAGTAGGACTTCATCTCCTGGACGCAGTCTTTGAGGACAGCCTGAGCTGCCTGGCGGGGCAGCTTGCCGCAAAGGAAGTCCGGGTTGTTGGATGCCCTAAGCAGCGCTTCCAGGAAGGGGTAGCTGAGGAACGACTTTCCCTGTGCGGGCATCTTATAGCGGTCCCCGGCTTCGGTAGGCTGCTTGCCAGCAGCGTTCATCACCGGCAGTGCTCTGGCGATCTCGTCCAGGACCCCGCGCTCGTTGTCGGTGAGAGCCGCCGGGTCTTTTTCCACATCTGTGATGACCTGCCGTTGCTGGAAATTTGATAACAGAGAAGCCGCCCAAATTGGGCGGCTTCTTTTTCTTGTCAAATATGGCAGCCGAGAGACTTGGGAAGAAGTCCTGCAACAATCATAGACTTCAAGTGGCGGTCACTCAAATCTCTATGACAGTCATGCGGGGCTGTACTCATCCACCCATCAGAATCTTTCGAGATCCCGTTCCTCAATGGGGTCGTGGCCGAGATCCGGTTCTGCTTCGATGGCTCTGGATGGGCGGATGGCCGCCTATACGACCGGAATGGCGATGTAATCTACCAGGATGAACCGTTGTCCGAGTTCTTTGGAACCAGGATCTGGACCCTCGTGGATGGTGACCTGGGCGTGGAACTTGATACCTATGTCATCGAGGTTGTTCAGGAGGGAGTTGAGGAGGCATGACTTATCGGGCCAAGCTGGTTATACCAGCAGAGGAAGCAAGCCGAATCGATTATTTGCTTTCACAGATGGATGGCAAGATGCAGTCTGCTGTCTGCAAAGCAAGCTATGAGGTGCCGTTCCCAAATGGGTACAAAGCCAAGGTCGACCTGATGGTAGACTTTTTCTCCTGGGCAGAGGGCTGCCTCTGCAATGAGAAGGGAGAAACAGTCTGCAAAACCCAGTCTCAGAACTTCCTGTTCGACTCCTGGGTGTTCATCCTGGATGGTGCCTGCTATATGATCGATGTCACCCGTGAGGATGACTTGGGGACGGATTTGGACAACATGGGGAGAACCATCTGTTCGGCTCTTCGCCGTATGGATATTGAATTCCATGTTCTCGGTGATTCAGACATCCAGAAGACTATTTTTGTTACTTCAGGGCTGTTCACGGACCATAATTTCTCAATCAGCGTGCCGAAGGAAGAGTGGAATAAGGATCTGTACACCAGTGTTTCCCAGAGGTTGGCGAAGATGCTCCAGAATGACAGCTTGAAGCTCTCGGAAGAGGGTTTTAAGACTCTGATTTTCTGAGCAGAAATAGCTGTGGGACTGACTGCATACAACAGTCCAGTCCCCAATTTCGGAGACTAAACAAAGGCAAGGAGAAAACGAAATCAGGCGAAAATTAGCTTGCCGGCAACAAAACCAAGGAGGAATCAGTATGTTCCAGATTTTCGAGAATGGCAAGGCCGTTGCAAAGATGCAGACCCGCGAGGAGTTGTTTCGGTATTTCATCCGGCGCGATCTGAATATTTATATCTGTACCACGGATCGGATCATGTCGTACACGCCCTCGGTGTTTCAGCTTCTGGCTATGAACCCCAACGACCAGTATGCGCCCGGGGCCTGCTATGGCTTCCTGGGGGGCTGCCGGCCCACGCTCTATCCCAGGCCCATTATGATCCTGGAGGATGGCCGGCCGGTGGATATCCGTCCTTGGCTGCCGGAAATCAGGGGCTACCTGATCCGGTGGAAGGCCCAAATCGAGAATTTCATCTACGGCCCCAGTTTCAGCACTGGCTGCAAGCCCAAGTTCCGGCACATGTACCGCCGGCCCAAGGGCTACAAGCAGTCGCAGCTGGGGCTCTCCCCTGCCGATGCGGAGGAGATTTTGGAAGTCATGGCTACCATCCCGGATAAGCTCCGGAAGGTGAACCCCATGGACGACAGCTGCTGCTGGAAGCAGCACAGCCGGTCCTGGAAGGAGAACTCCAAGGCTCGCAAGTCCTGGCAGAAGCTCAAGAAGCAGAAGACTCCGGCCAGCCAGTGCCTGCGGATGATGGGTACCATCTGGGATGAACCGAATCTGGAAGAAGACAGCGACATGGTCGCTTAAAAATTTTAAGGAGGAATAGATTATGGAGAAGACTCGGGAAAAGGAAATTTTGGAGAATTTCTGCTGCAAAGAGGTCATCTTCGCGCTTCTTTGCATCATCGCCTGCGTGGTTCTGTTCTTTGTGAGGGCGCGTTTCCCGGCTGGCACAGTGATTCGGGCAGCCCTGGGGGTGGTGGAGGTCAATGTTGGCCTTCTGGCCATCCTGGTGCTGTTTCTGAGCGCCCCGCCAACCCGGCGCTGGCGCTGGTTACTGTACGCGGCGATCGTGTTTGAGGCCGTTGCCCTGGCTGGCATCGGAATTGCGGTTGCCGCCGGTGCAGCACTTGATGTCGTCACTGCGCTGAATTTGATCAATATTGGGACGATGTGCTTTTATGTCGTCGCCTGTATTGGCGGTACGGTCGCAATGTCCAGAAAGCCCAGGCAGGAACCCGAAAAATGAGAAAAGCTCCCCTGTCCGAAAGGATGGGGGAGCTTGTTTTTGGCAAAAGGAAGCCCCTCCTTTCCGCTTCCTGCACAGTTCCAGCCTTTTTATAATGCGTTTCAGGGCAACAAAAAATGCCCAGAGGATTTCTCCTCCGGGCACTTCTTTCGCTCAGCCGACGATGCGCATGATCTGGCGGATGGCATGATCCAAGCTGCCGTTATTGGACACAGTCCAGTCACACAGCCGCTCATTCTCCATCTCCTGGTCCAGGGTCATCAGCCGGAGCGTCTTATCCGCATTGGAGATGTCCCGCTCCAGCAGTGCCAGAACGATATCCTCCTTGCTGCGGCGCACGAACACGCTTACACACTGCTCGCCATAGACAGCTTTGCAGGCCATGGCACCGTGGATATCCACAGGTTTGATGGCGATACGGCCCTCGGCCCAGATAGCCTCAATCTCCTGCTTGGCGATGGCATATCCATGGCCGGCGTAGGTGGTGTGCTCCACCAGGCTGCCATCGTCGATGGCCGCATTGAATTCTGCCTCGCTCACAAACCGGTACTCCTCGGCGTCAGAGCCGTCATCCCGGGGCGGGCGGGTCGTCAGAGCCTTGACCTTGCGAAACAGTGGGTTCTTCACCAGCTCATCGCAGATAAAAGATTTGCCGGACGCCGAAGGCCCAACCAGGCAGATCATACCTGGGTGGCCGGCCGAACCCAGTTTGATGGGCTCGACGGTAGGGGCCAGCGAAACAGCTTCCACCAGCTTGATGAACTCCGCATAGCTGCCGGCCCGCAGGAAGCCCTCCATGGACTTGTTCCAGGGACGGGTAAAGAGAACTGGGTACTTAGCCGGGCTGCTGGTGATGTTGTAGTCGGCATCATCCAGCAGGAAATCCACATGCAGCAGGTCTTTGCGGCTGCCCAGCATCACATTGGACTCCTTGATGCCCGGAAGCAGTGAGCAGATCTGCTTGCCGCGGATCCCCATTTGCTCAGGCGGCATTGCTGAAGCAATGACCACTTCATGGCCGGCTGCCAGCAGCTCCTCCACCATCTCAGCGGCGCCCGGGTACAGGACCTGGGAGTCGAAGAAGTCAGGCTCCTTGAAAATGGCCATGAGGCCATCAGCCAGCTCCTTGTGGAAGTTGGCAAACGAGTAGAGGGTCACATCCTCCACGCTGACCGGAGTTCCGCGCTGGGTCATCTTCTGACAGGCCAACTCCGTACAGGGAGCCAGCACATTGTCCCAGTCAAGGGCGATCGTCAGCTTTCGTCCGATGTTCATATTTTATCTCCTCCTCCCTCACATCCCGACCGAACAGCAGAAGTCGTCCGGCGAGAATACGGTCCCCTCATAGGCCGCAAAAACAGCCTCATCGGTGATCGTTTCATCTGCGTTGGCAAGCTCGCCGTAGGACGGCCAGTCGCCATTCTCGACCATGCGGTCGAACAGAAGACACTGCTTCAGTTCGAGGAGCTGACCTCGGGTCAATCCTCTTACTTCCAACATAATGAATACCTCCTAGTTTTTTTGTTTTCTCCGTTGGCTTATATGTATACCTGAATTGGGGTACTGGACTATCCTATGCAAATCGGCGGCGAGTGATTTTGGATGTTGTTGGGCTGTTGGTTCGGCGTTGTGCAAAACGATTTGCAGGCTTCGTTGTTGCAACCTTTCAAAGAAAGGCTGTGTGGTGCAAAACAAGGGACGCAGCGAAACGGTTTCGTTGAGGCAGTTCGTCAAAATTGTTCAGCGCAAGTCTGCATAGGATATTCTCAGTACCCCACTTTGGATGTAGGATGTCTAGGAGACTTCAAAATATAGGGGAAAATAAGCACTCAGGAAGCACCAAACCAATGCCTCTGCAGTACCCCGGAAGGTGTCTGCAGCCAGAGGGAGGACCTCAGGATGGCATTAAGGGGAAAGGCGAACCTATGTGCTGAGCGAAATGGCCAAGCAGCTGCTGTCCCTCCTGACAAAGGAGGTACTTTATGTTTTCTAACATGCAAGCTATTTTGGCCAATCTGGTAGTCCCGGTTGTCCGCTTGCTTCTTTTCATCGCCGCGTACGCCGCCATCAAGTGTATACAGACAAAGGCGGCTATCTACAAGGCGGAAAAGGAAGCGAAGATTCGGGGCCAAGAACACGCTGCTCATATCAGGCGCGCTAAGCGCGCAGTGAAAGAGCTGTCCCCCGACCTCAAAGAGGCAGCGAGAGACAGCCCTTACACAGATGCTATGGCAGATATCTTTTGCTCGGCCTCAGGTTCGCCAACCAATTCGAGCAAGGATATTGTGCCTAGCGCGGAGTCGCGGAAAGCGATCTCCGTGACCCTCAGTCGTTGAGGGTTTGATCCCACCCGTAAAATGGGATAGCAGCCTAGATAGGCTATTTCATTCTATGCACGGAGACGAAAAACGATTTGCCGATTAGGATCGGCATAGGCGAAAAATTGGATATCGTTGGTATATAGCCATGTTAGATACAGCTTCCGATTTTCGGGAGCTGTTGCTTTTTTGCCCCAAATCAGAACCTTTTGCCGCCATGCAGCCCAAGAACAATGCCGATGGCCTCGGAAATGTTGCTGACATTCGTGGACACGACGCCGCCCGGGCCAGACAACATGGGGCCGCAGAGATTATCGATGGTGCCGTCCGAGCAATGGATGAAGGTCCCAGGCTAGGAAATGGTAGTGCCGTCTTTTGCGATGAACATAGGATTCGACCTCCTTTTCGTTGGTTGTTGCTATCCTATGTAGGTTGGGCCAAGATGATTTTTGGTACAAGGCATCCGTGGTAATGGACAAGCTGACATCTTTTTTAACAGAGAAAAGCAGCACAGGTTTTCTTTTCTGCCAGATGACGGTTGCTGTAGGCCGGCTCCGTTCCGGAGCCTATATCGGGTCCGTGAGACCTGCTTGTCCCCAACGACGGAGGAAATGGTTGGCCGCAGTACAAAACGACGGAATCCCACGGACCCGGCATCGGTTCCCGTCAGGGAACCGGCCCGGGCGAGTGACCCCGGCAAAGCAAGACAACCCAGCCATTTTTTCTTCGTTAAAAAAGACCCCTTCTCCCCTGCCCGTAAAAGAGAAACCCGAGCCAGAGAGACTTTTCCACCCTGGGCGTGATAGACGGACAAAGCGACATCACTATCGAACTGTCGGATGTTGAGGTGCTTCTCCTCGCCGGTGAGCAGGTAGGCATAGATGCCAGACTTCTTCTGGACCTCGCTGTCGGTCAGCAGCCTCTTCACCTCTGCCTGGAGGAAAGCCGGATCCAAGTTGTCGTCCTTATGGGCGTTGTACGGGTGGTCCCATGGAACACCCCTGCTTTTCCAACATTTTTTAGGGGGAACAGAGGGCTCTCTTGTCGCAGTCGTGATGCTGAATCCTGTCGTTTGCAAAAATATAGTCCTCAGGCGATGCGACAACAAATCTCTCGAAGCCGTCCAAAAATGCCTTGGTGGAGGCGCCGCTTTCGGAATAGAACTGGCGAGCAACATTGAGGATCTCTGTGATGAGAACCCCTACATTGATAGGGCTGTGCGGGAGGGTGCAATATTTGATGTTGGGCGGAAATCTGCAGGTTGCAACAGAGGAGATATCGATCATGATAGGAATGTTGTTTTTCCCCTGAACATGCATATTGGCGCCATGGAAAAAATTGTTTCGGAGTTGGTACAGCTGTTTCCCATCCAGAAGCGGAGCTCGATGGAGGAAACGCTCGGAACGCCTGTTCCACCATTCTTTGTAGCGGGATCCCTGCTTGCCGCTTGAGGCGGAGCAGTCAGAATCCTGATCTAGCTTCTTTTCACCGGTTTCAGCTGTCGAACAAATATCTGGCAAAGAAAGGGCTGCATGGAGAGCCATGCGCACAAACCCGCTCTGCCGACACTCATCGATTTCTTCGATTAGAGCAAGAAATTTGCTTTCCATAGGCACAAAATCCTTTCTAATTTTTATCACAGGTCCTTTGGTCTAGCCCAAAGATTCGTCCCACTCCAGATATTCATCAACACACACCAATACTGTCGGTTCTGCAGTCCTTCGTAAAAAGACAGCCCATTGTCCATAGGCTTAATTGCAAATTTGTTGCGATTAACGACAACACCGGCAGAAAGGACCCTGCAAACATCGTCTACATTGTTTAGCAAGGTGAATTCCTGCGGATTGGAACAAGTGGCATCTATAAAAAATGTGTGCAGCGGATACAACTCCCGGAGAAGTTCATCCTCGCGTTTAGGGGTGAGCCCTTTGATTACCCGAAATGCAAATTTGTCCCAAGTAACATAATCCAGGGTAAACACACTAGGCAGAATCGGTTTGCAAACCGAATAAACACATCCCAACTCACGCTTCATCTTCGACAATATATTGGGCCATTCCGAAACCAATCCAAATAAGCCTTTCCCCAAAACAGACTCGTCATGATGAGCTGCCTGCTTGTCTCGCCACCAATAAATGGTACCAATTTCGGGATGGCAATCTTTTAACGACTTCTTTTGTTGTGTGTTTTTGCAAAATCGATCAAGGACGCAAGCGCATTCTATGTAAAATGAATCAAAATGCATCGGTATCAGAGTTGAAGCCCCATATCTTGGCAATTTGAAGATATTTTTGGAAATATATTCAAGCGAGTCGATATGTTGTTTCGCCTCAAGAAGATATGAGGCTGTAACCCATTTCATTGATTCTTCAGGTATATTCTGAAATGAAGGATTTGCCATCGTTTACCCCATCTCTCCCCTAACTCATTACAAATTAAAGATATTAAGTTCACTGATATCGGGCACGAATCAGGAGCCTAGAGGGTACCGCATTTCCGCAATCCCTTGCTCACGGAGGCAATACATTTTGTAGCCCTCACATTCTGCGGTTCATCAGAATTTGCCCGTATGTGCGGACATAGAATTCTCCATCCGCCCCGCCACCTTGCTCACCTCGATGGCGTCGTAGTTGTCGTATTTGGGGAATTGAGCCTCGTTGCCATGGTAGTAGTTACCACGGAGGTTAAGAGGCTGGTGGCGCTTCTTATGGTCCAAGTTGGTGTACCAAAGAATATTGCCGAACTTCTTCGTGGAGCCGTCAGGCTGGAGGAACTCCTTTGGCGAGCCGAAACCAAGGCAGAGATTGTTTTCCCGGATCATGGGAATGATTTCCTTGCAGGTGATAGCATTCATGCTGCCGATCACCAGGAGCTGCTTGTTGTACTCTACGAGCTGTGCGATATACTGGCGAAACAGGCTGAACGGCGGGTTGGTCACCACAATATACGCCTCCTTCAGCAGCTCGATGCAGGCGGAAGACCGAAAATCACCATTGCAGGGCAGCGGCGTGCGGACCGGCTCCTGCTGCCAGTCGAAGTTTTCATCAGCATCAGGCTCGGCGGTGATCATGTACGAGAAGTTCTCGGCGTTTGGCTCGTAATGAGTGGCAATCAACTTCTTTAGCCCCCATGGCTGAACCACACGCATAAAGAACTTCCAGAATTCCGAATATTCGGGGTCGTCGCAGTTGCAATAGACGACCTTACCACGGAAGTGCTCCTCATAGTGCATGAGTTCGGCTTCGATATTTTCGCGGCGGGTATAAAACTCGTCGTTCTTGGCGTTCTTGGCAGCGGTGAGATTCTTGTTTTAGGCCATGGTGCAGTATCCCTCTTTTTCTTCTTTTTGAGGAATACTATGCAATTTGGCTGAAAGCTATTTGCAGGAACAAAGTCCCAAGAAAGCCATCCAGGAGCTCGCTGGACGGTCGTTTGCCCTGGGGAATATCCCAGGCTCCCCTGCCCCTTCTGCGGCTGCCACAGCCAGCCTGTGCCCGCAGGGCACCGCAAAACAGCTTTCTCACGGGATGCAGGCACGCAAAGAACCCACGAAACAGTTTCGTGCAACAAGAAAAAGCCCCAGAGATGCATCCACTGCACCCCTGGGACCTATCCGCATCGAATATCACGCCCCGGCTAAGGCTGCATCTTCCCCGACCTCTCCCCGCAGCCGCTCCTTCAGCATCGTATTTCTCTTGGTCGTCACTTCATGCCGCACTGCGTACTGCAGGGCTGCCTCCGAGCCAACCACCACCAGCAGTTTCTTGGCCCGAGAAAAGCCAGTATAGACCAGGTGCCGCTCCAGCATAATGTGATTGGTATTGTGGATTGGGATGACCACGATCGGGCATTCTGACCCCTGCGATTTATGGACGGTCGCCGCATACGCCAGCGAGATGTCGCCCAAATCGGAGGTCGAATAGGTGACCGGCACGCCGTCGAAGACGATGATAATCTCATCGTCCTCCCGGTTAATGGACAGGATATTGCCCACATCCCCATTGAAGACATTCTTGTCGTAGTTATTCTGCATCTGCATGACCTTGTCGCCGATCTTGAACATCGTATCGCCATACTGGACAAAAATCTTGGAGTCATTCAGCACCGCCTGGAGCCGCTTGTTGAGGGCGACGGTGCCAATATCGGAGGTTTTCTGCGGACATAGGACCTGAATGTCGACCGGATCAACCTCATAAGTGTTGGGTAGCCGCCGGCTTACCAGGTCCTCGATGAGCTGCGGGATCTCGTCCTTATTCTCAGCCCGGATAAAGAAGAAATCAGAGTCCTTCTTCACTCGGATATCGGGCATCTGTCCCTCGTTCACCCGATGGCAGTTTTCGATGATCTTACTGGTGAGCGCCTGCCGAAAAATCTTAGTCAGCCGCACAGTGGGCACCATCTCAGAGTCGATGATGTCCCGCAGGACATTGCCGGCGCCCACAGAGGGCAACTGGTCGATGTCGCCGATCAGGATGACCCGGGTGCCCGTCTTCAGGGCCCGGAGCAGGGCGTTCATAAGGAATGTATCGATCATGGACGACTCATCCACGATGACCGCCTGGGCGTCCAGGGGATTGGCCTGGTCGCAGAGAAACCCATCGTCAGGACGATACTCCAGGAGCCGGTGGATAGTCTTGGCCTCCATCCCCGTGGCCTCCTGCATCCGCTTGGCCGCCCGGCCGGTAGGAGCCGCCAGAGCCACCTTGAGCTTGTTCTGCAGGAACGCCTCGATGATGCCCCGGGTCACGGTCGTTTTGCCAGTGCCCGGTCCGCCCGTAAGCACCATCACCTGAGCGTTCATGGCGCTCATAATGGCGTCAGCCTGGAGCGGATCATAGGAGATCTTCAGCTTGGCCTCGATCTTGGCAACCTCAGCCTTCAGCCCCTTGGGCTTGGTCATTAGCCGGTCAAGATTGCCGGCAATACCGATTTCGCAGTACCGAAGCTGGGGCAGATAGATGGCGGCCGTCCCCTCTTTGACGATCTCGCCCACCTTCAGCATCTCGTCGATAGTCGCCTGGAGCTTCACCTCATCCACATCCAGCAGCTGGATAGCCTTGTGGACCAGCTGGTCCCTCCGGGCATAAACATGGCCGTCGTTGCTCACTTGGTTCAAGGTGAACAGGACGCCGCTGCGGATGCGGACATAGCTGTCCTTATCGATCCCAAGGCTGCTGGCCAGATGGTCAGCCATCTGGAAGCCAATACCGCGCACCTCATCGGCAAGCTGGTAGGGGTTCTTGGTGATGACGGCAATACTATCCTCGCCATAGTGGGAATAGATACGGGCCGCATAGCCAGGTGTGACGCCGTGGCCCTGGAGGAAGATCATCACATCCTGGATGGCCTTGTGTTTCTTCCAGCTCTCCTGGATCTTCTTCAGCCGGCCCTTGCCGATACCGCGGATGAGAGACAGTTTCTCGGGATGCTTGTCCAGAGTCTCGATCGTATTGGGGCCAAACGCCTGGACGATCTTATGGGCGTATTTCCGGCCGATACCTTTGCAGAAATTGGTCAGGTAAAGCTCAATGCCATCAAGGTCCTGCGGCGTCTTGCAGGTCCAGTGGTCAGCCTCCATCTGGCGGCCATACTTGGGATGCGTCTTCCACTCTCCCTCAACAGTGAGAGTGACGCCCGGCTGCACATCAGCCATAGGACCAGTGATGGTGATATAATCGTGGTCGGTGATGCAACTGAGGATGGTAAAGCCATTCTCAGCACTGCGAAAGACGACCTTGGCGACTCTGCATTCGATTGTTTCCATGTATTCTACCCTCCTTTTCGGGAGTTGTTATATCTAGTATATTATATGCGGATGCCAGGTTTGATATTTTGGATGCTGGGTTTTGGAGAGCTGTGTCTTTTTTAACGAAGGAAGTAGCGGGGATTAGTTTGTTTGCCGGAAACTGCGGTGCGAGCCGGCTCCGTTCCGGAGCTTATGCTGGGTCCGTGAGACCGGCCCCGCACCCCTACTGGTATCTTTGGGAACTCCATTGTTGCACGAAACAACGAGCTTGGCAAATCGTTTTCTAAAACAGCAAGCTGCGCGAAACCGTTTCGTCCGCGCCAAAGCAGCTGTCTCACGGCCCCCACATCAGCTTCCGAAGGAAGCGGCTCCGGCGAGAGTAAGCGGCAAAAGAAAACCTCCCATCACTTTTTTCGTTAAAAAAGACTCGACTCTCCGTCACCAAGGACCTGCGAAACCATTTTGCACAGCAAAAGGCCCCAGGGGCGCTACGCAGCACCCCTGGGGTATCTATCCAAAAGAAAAGAAGAACTTAATGCCGCCGCCGGGGCTTTCCCTGTCCGCCTTTACTGCCGTCTGCACCTTCTGGTTTCTGCGGCTGGTTCTGAGGATCAGTCTCCCGGTATTTCAGCATCTGCAGGGTCTCATTGGGTTTTGTCCTGATATCGGCCAAGATTGTAAACGCCTCAGTAGGCGTATAGCGCAGATTCTTCATCAGCCGCGCAGGTGTATAACCGCGCCGGCCAAAGTTGGAAGCAGCCTTGGAACCGCTGGTAGCAAACAAAGCGAACGCCGCCATGACCTCGGGGTCTTTGTCAAACTTCGCCATTTCATCTTTGGCTTCCTTGGAACTGATCTTCTTATGCTCGATGATCCAGCCCAGGACTGTTTGCCGGTCTGCTTCTGCTTTCTCCTCTGGAGTCATATCCTGGGGCTTGGTCGGTGCTGACTTCTGCCCACCCGGCTTCTTTGCCGCCTGAGCAGCATTGGCTTCAGCCTTGGCCAGCGCCGCCGCCATCTCCTCTGCAGAAGGTCCGCTGTCGGCACTGCCAGTAGCCGCGCCCTTGACGGACGCCAGGGTAGACAGAGGTTTGGCCGGCTCCAGGCCGGGCAGTACATACTTGTTGCCGATGTTCATATCCAGATTGGTGCTGCTCACCATCTGGAAGGGCTTATCGCGGTCCGGACTGGTGAAGGTCAGACGGAAGACATTGATACCCTCCCTGTTCTTGGTTTGCTCAATCTGAGTGAGGGTAAAGACCTCCTCCCCTGCTCGGTTGCCCTTTGCCTGAACTACATCATACTGGTCCAACTTCGGGTGCGCCTTCAGCATCTCCCGCATCTCCTTGCAGTCCTTGCGAAATAGGTACAGAAACTCATAGAGCCCAAAATAGCGGAGGTATTTCCCAGCAATATTTATGGGCACTGTATCCTTGGTCTTATCAGAGATGAACATCCTAGTATAGCCAGTATTCAACCCCAGCCGTTCATCCATCTCCACCGGATCAATGTGGTTGGAAAAGATCAGCTTCTCGACCAGCGAATGCAGGTTCAGGTAGGATTCAGCTGGATCCAGCTTCCGGCGGGCGGCTCTGGATGACTCAGACAGGACCCGCCGGACTTCCTCCACCAGCACCAGGTTCGTGTTTGTCTCAACCGCCGACTCCAGATCAGATTCATGGGAAGGCGGAGGAGGCGGGGGCGTGGCCCCGAGGGCCGGCTCCTCCACCACTTCCTTTTTGTCAGGGTCAGTGATAGTGGATGCCTTATCGCGTTTCACGCCGTCCACAAAACAGGTGACATTGGCGCTGGCTTTAATAGGCGTCTTGCCGCACAGCCACACGCGGGTGATAAATCCTTTGCGGGAATAGTTACTGATGATTGAATTCACCATCGCCTGAGTGGTTTTCATGACCATCAGAGTCCCATCCTTTTGCTGGGCGCGGATGGACATAGCATAGGAATCGGCATCTGCCCTATCCAGGAACAGTCGGATGGACTGGTTCTGGACGGCAATGCCAAAGGTCTGCTGGGCCCACTCCTCGGCTGTCGTATCAGGGTCGGCAACCACATAGATGTCCCCATAGCCGAGAAACGAGTGGACCAGGGCCGATTCCTCCCCCTCGTCCGGGTTCGGCTCCAGGCGCAGACGGAGGATCTGACGGGTCAGGTAAGACAAATCTTTTGTCACAGGAATACACACTCCTTTCAGAGAAGGGCCGGAGCAGCATGCCCCGGCCCAGGTATATTAGATTTGGCTTAGCAGCGGGTTCCGGCCAAGGCTGGGCTTCTTAGGCGGTTCCTCTTTTTCCTTTGGCTCCGGCTGGAAGCAGATGGTCCGCTCCGGATCCACAGGCTGCGGCTCAGGCTTAATGGATGGCTTCGGCTCCAGCTTAGGCTTTGGTTTGGTCTGAGCAACTGGTTTAGGCTCGGCAGCCCAATCCTCTACCAGTTCCTTATCCTTTGCCGAGAGGCTCATCTTCTCCTTTTTTCCAGTTATCTTTCCGTTTACAGAAACGAGGAATTCAGACCAGACCTGCCGCATGACATCAACCTTTGGCGGGATCTCCTTGTCGCCAAATTTCAGCGAACCGCGGATCAGCGACTTTACGAACGGAGCCAGCATATGGCCGTTGGTCCAGGCTTGATCCAGCAGGTCCCTGGCCTCATCGCCACGGATAGACAGGTTGACCACGCTGCCGATGACAAACTCACCATCAGGGCCGCGGATCTGCCAGCCATACTTGAACCCACCTTTGGGCTCCACATAGTCGCCCTTTTTTGGTCCGTCGCGGATCAACGGAGCCCTGGCGTCCACAATGCCGATCTTCAAAGGTTTCCCCATAGCATTGGCGGCCATCAAAGCACGAACCCAGCGTGCCCGGCTCTGTCCGCTGCGCTGCAGCAGATTGAACCAAGCGGCAATGTCCTTGTCGCCTTCGCCGATATAGATACCAATATTCGTGCATGTGCTCATATGGGTTGGTTCACCTCCTTAAAGGGAGACAGGGCTTGGCTTAATTGTCCATCCCGTCCTCCAAACCTTCTGGATCATCCAGCAGCTCAGTCGTCCGCATCCGACGGTTTGCCTTCGCCTGCTCGACTTTAGAGAAGATCAACTCCTTCACATCCTTAGATTTGGAAATATTAACCAAGTCAAGGGTGGGTGTCGTCTTATCCGAAGAGTGCAAACTCACAGTACCGACGCCAAAGATCCGCTGGAAGAAGCTGCGGGTGAGGGTGATGTCTCGTACCCGGTAGAGGAGGACTTCCTCCTCCTTCAGGTTAAACAAACCTGTCTCTCGGAAGATACGAGGCGCCTCGCCTCCACTCAAGCTATACTTGGTGAAGCTGATGGGTAGCCCCAGGTGACGCTTGCGGTCTTTCCACAGCATATCTTCCATATTTTACTCCTCCCCCAACTTTCCCCGCAGACCCTTGTAGGCGCCAACGACCACGGCAAACTCGATGGGCAGCTCCTTGCCGGCGATCATGGGCCTGGTGAGCAGCATATGCTCATCGTCCATGAGCCCGGTGCCCTTATAATAGTCCAGCAGCTGATTGAAAAAGGCCGCGCCGGTGCCGCCGGTGACCAGGATATAGCGAAAGTCGATGAGGTTATCATACTGCTTATTCAGGTAGCGGATCAGGTTGTTGCAAACAGACTGGATCTTCTTCTCCCGAATGGACGACAGATCAATATTGACCACCTTGCCCTGATCCTTATCCATGTAGCGCACAGCCGTCTCGCCCTGGCTGAGCAGATACTCGACCGCATAGTGCTTGATGTCAGGCCGGGCGTCAGCAATCTCCTTGGCTACGCCCAGGTTGACATTCTTCATAGCATAGTTGGTGTTGCTCTCTGCCCGGTCGTCGTCTACGCTGCCGCCCCTGGAAACGGGCACCAGGCCCATCGTGTAGTAGCCACCATCAATGACCAGTGTGGGGCCGTTGGCCAGGTACTTGAACTTGGACTCGTCGATGAAGCCGTTGTCATCGGAAGTCTCGCCCAGAATGGCAGCGATCGTCTGGGAGACGGTCATCACATTCTGCTCGTGGATGGTAAACCGGAACTCCTTCTCGGCCTCATTGTCAAAGGTCATGAAGAAACGCTGGTCGCCTGCCAGCAGACCTGTGACCGTAGAGGCATACTTGTTGCGAACTGCGTGGGGCAGAGCCACAATGAGCCGGATGTCCAGGTCCTCCCCATAGAGGCCAGTCAGCTCAATGGCCTTGGCGATGGCTGAGAGGATGCCCACAGCTGCCTCAGGAGAAACGAACCGGGCTTCCGTGTAAAACCGAGCCATAGGATCATCCTGGCTGTCCTTGTTATCATACATGACCGTGCGGGCGTACTGGCCAACACGCCAAGTAGCGCCGGAGCTGTCCTTATAAAGGATGAACCCATGCCGCCCGCCGTAGTCGCTCATCTTGCGCTCATCTGTCTCCACGGCACAGAAAGGGAACTTGAAATGGACCCCATTGGCGATGACCTTCATAGAATCGAAGCCAGGGTCAATGGCGATCAAAAGCTGCTTAGACATATTTGTCTGCCTCCTCGAAATTTTTAATATATGGCGGGATAGCCGCCCCTGTCCCGTTCGAGGCTATAATATGCACATTATATTGAAGTTATTTCCGCAATTTTGGCGAAAGAAAACCCAGGAGAATTGTTCCTCCTGGGCGTTTTTGCTAATATGGCAGTTCATCTTCTCTGCCTACTCCCCCGCATAGGGCGCTACGCTAAAATTAGCGCGGAGTCGAGGGAAGCCTACAGGGCGTGCAGCTTAGCCCTCCTGCTGGTAGTACAGCTCCAGTGCCCGGTTCAGCACCTCGTCTGCCCGCTCGTAGTCGTCTGGCCGGAGCTTCGTCTTCACAGCGTCAGCAATGCGGGGCAGGGCCTTCTTGAAACGGCGGTTCAACTCTCGCGTTTTCTTCTGCTGTGCCTTCTCCTCCTTGGTGAGTACGACCGGAGTCGCCTCCTCTGGCTGCTCCTCCCCTACCTTCTCAAAGTTCTCCGAGATAATATTCTCATGCCATTTCTCTTTTTCAGTTCCCGCATAGACCTTGTGGAGCCAGGATATCTTCGGCTCAGAGAGCTTGTATTCCAGGAGCTGTTCCTGAACATCCGGCGGTAAGAAGGCAATATGATAGGCGATACGGCCGGTGACAGCTCCGGCATCCAGTCTATCCAGCCAGGGATCGATGAGGTCATGCATACGGACATATCGCTGGATCATACGCAGAGTCACCGACTTGCCGCCCACCATAGCCGCCACCTGAGCCTGCTCCTGAGCCACTGCCTTGGTGATCTCTACATTGATGGCTTCATCGGCGGAATTGCCACCCTTAATTTGGGTGTAGTAGTTGTACCAGCCATAGATGAGGTCTCTGGGCGACAGGTCCCGCCGCAGCAGGTTGGTGATGTGGAAGATATTGCGGGCTGCATCGTCATCCAAGTCCATGATTCGGCATGGCACCGTCTTCAGTCCGGCAGCCTTTGCATTCGTCCATCGCTGTTCCCCGGCCAGGATTTCGTACTTAGACATCTCGATGGGCGACTTGCGGACAATGAGCGGCTCCAGTACCCCATGTTCCTTCATACTCTCCACGACCTGCTCCTGCAGGAGAGACCCGTATTTAGAGTAGTCTGAGGTTCCCTTTAGTGTGCAGGGATGCAGCATGTCAACAGGAATATCCTGGAAATTAGACAGAGCCCTCCCTGCTCCTGCTGAGTCGATGGGCAGCTTGCTGGTCGCATCAGTAGCTGACCGTTCCCTGCGTTCAAATCCAAAGTTCTTCTTCGTTGCCATCTTAACCTCTCACCTTCATGTTCAACTTCTCTAACAGTTCGTCAGCAAAATCGATGTAGTCCTTTGCAACAGAGCTCTTGGGCGCATAGCGGATCAGGTCGATCTGCCGGTTTGTGTATTCAGCCGCAGCCAGCCCATCCCGGATCTTTGTTTGGAACAGTACAGTGCCCAGCTCAGCTGCCAGCTGCTCATATTCCTGCATATAGCTGCTGGCCAGTATTGTCCTTCGTTTGTACTTGGTGATAAGTAGCCCCAATATTTCGGCGTGCATGTCGGCATTTTCAGCCTTCATCTGCTCGATAGTATCTCGGAGGTCCAGCAGGGCTGTCCGGGAAGTATCCTCCGTGAATACCGGGATGATGATATAGTCGGCAGTATAGAGGCTGTTCAGTGTGAGCAGGGTGAGTGACGGGTTGGTGTCCAAAAAGATGAAGTCGTAGCGACTGCGGACCTTCCGCAGAACCCAGTCCAAGGTCGTGTGCTCGGTGGCGCCCCAGCCCTCATTGAAGCGGGACTCTAGCAGCTCGTAGATTTGCTCAGGCGTGGCGCCACGCTCTCTTAGGGCGAGAAAATCACTCCGGGGCATCAGACTGCGGCCAGTCCATTGGGTGAGGTTCGGCGAGGCCCGGACCAAATCGCCCAGGTTGGACTTGACAATGGCATCCTCAATGGAACACTCCTGTTTGAGTACTTCCAGGATGCTCAGGCTAGTGTTGTCACCTAGCTTGATGGGTCCAGGACCACCAGCTACGGCGCTGAAGTTGCCCTGCGGGTCCATATCAATGGACAGGACTTTGTAGCCTTTACCGGAGAGGATGGATGCCAGAGAGGTTGCAGTGAGAGTCTTCCCTACCCCACCCTTTTGATTTGTGACTGATATGACAGTTCCCATAGGTTTCGTTTCCCCCTATGCTCTAAAAGCAATTCGATGAGAACCAGTATAACAGAGGTTGAGGTCGCTTGCAATCGGATGGAGGTAAATTTCTTTTGTTTTTGTGAGCGAAACGGTGTCGTGGGGATGGGCTGGGATTGAACCTGGGCGGAAACCTTTTGCGGCATGGTGTTGCTGCGCAGGTTGGGACAGGTCTTTTCTAACGAAGAAAAGAGGCGGTGGAATTTTTCTTTGTCAGAGACTCTCGCCGGGGACGGTCCCCACAGGGACCTACTTGGGGTCCGTGAGGAATCGATTTGCCCCATATGAAACGGTTTCGCGTCCACCGTTGTACAAAACAGAGAGCTCTCCCGGCCGAAACCGGGAGAGCTCTTTGGTACAGCAGATTAGGGTTGGACAGAGTCCGGCGAAACGGTTTCGCTTGCCTCCTCCAGGGCATTGATGATGTACAGGATATCCTTGCCATCGGGAACGGCTGCATCGACGGCAGCGCCGCTGCTGCCGCCCGGCGCCTTGGGCGTGGAGCTGTGGATGGGAGGCTTGCTGTTGGATGGGATACTGCTGCCGGAGCCAACACTGCTGAGAATAGAGCTGGAGCTGCGGGCAATATCGATGCCGCCGTTGATCAGGTTCTTGTTGGCAGAGAGGATGTCTGAGGCAGAGAGGATGGAGACGGACGACTTGCCGCCCACCAGCTTCTGAGCTAAAACGCCGGAGTCTGTCTGCAGGGTTGCGACCTTGGCTGCCGACGGGCCGAAGACGACCGATTTGGGCGTAGGCTGACTTGGAATATTGTTATGACCCCTGGACAGGTTCAGATAGTCCCGGCCATTGGTGATGACACCCGAGAAAACAGTGATGTCCAGGTCGTCTTCATCCCGCTCCGTGACCTCGATGGAGGGCTGGGGCGATTCGGCATGAGCGGCGGCCGCAGCCATCATTGGGCCGACCCCGGCGGCAATAGTGCTGAGCAGAAGAGCCGAAGCCAGCAAAGCTGGTGCTTTTCTCATGGAGAATTTCCTCCTTTCTTTGTTTGAGTCTATGATATGCGCGTTGCCCCAAATTCATTGTCCGAACGAAAATGTACGCGAAACCGTTTCGCGGAAACAAATCGTTGGCACAAACAACGAAGCACTGTACGCCTGGGAACCTCACGGACCTCACATAGGCTCCGGAACGGAACCGGCCCGCAGCGAGAGGCTTCGGCAAGAAAGAAATTCCCTGCCGTTTTCTTCGTTAAAAAAGACTTGCCAAACCTATCCATGGCAGAAAGGCCACCAAACAGAAACCTGCGAAACGGTGTCACCAGCACCTCCACGACACCGTTTCGTCTGACCCCGAAGGCCTCATCCACTCTGCCGATAGCTCTGACGGGACTTGCATAGCATAGAAGCATAGCAAATTTTATACTTTGAGAGGAGGAACGCTATGTTCTTTCTTTGGAAAAATAAGCCGGCTTCGGTGCTCAGCAGTTCCGGAGAGTGGATCCCCAAGCAGGAGATCCGCAACCGGCTGAATGAGATCCGTATCTTCGCCAGTGCAGGGGAGGCCAGACATGTTCAGCGATCCAAGTATAACAAGAAGGGCGTCTCAGTTCTGATCGACAAAACCTTCAAGGAAAAGGCCAAGCTCCAGAAGCTGCCTGTCTGCAAGGAGGCGGCCACCCAGAACCCTGACGACTGTTTCGACGGCAAGATGCCTACTTATGGTGAGTACCTGGATGTCCTCTGTGATGGCGTCGCCGGGCAGGACAGCCGGATCATTTTCCCGCCTGCCAACCAGGAGTTAACGGCCCACACGCCACTCATCCAGGAGATTCATGAGACCCTTGGCAGGCTGGCTGATTTCATGTCTAAGCTGAACGGCCATGAGCAGCGGCTCTCCAATGAAATCCGGCAGATCGACCTGCTGGTCGCCGACCGCCTCCACCAGGCTGAGATTTTTGAGCTCACCGATGAGGAATCGCAGACTTTCGTGAGGGAGCTGCATGAGGCTCAAATCGAACGCCGGCGCCGGAAGAATGAGTTGTCGGCCCTGATGTCCTGCAAGGAGGTTCTCCGGCAGGTGAGCATCGACGATATCAAACGCGCCATCAATGATATCGAGATGCTGGGCAGCCAGAAGTACCGGTGCAAGGCGCTCAGCGAATCTGATCCGTTTGTACAGAAGCATGTAAAGCTCTAAGGAAGGAGGTCCCAAATTTATGTCCGAAAAGAGTGTGTCCTCGTTGGTTATCATGACCCTACCCAAGAATCTGGACTGCCTGATCGGAGGCAAAGGCGTTGATCCGGCTGGTGGCCGTATCTGCGCCATTTTTGATGACGGCGATTTCAAAGAGATCCCGATGACCAATGAGGAAGTCAGGCTCGAATGCCCAACCGATAAGGAGGGCAACGCCTTGGCCACTGTCTTCTATGGAGGCCAGTCGCAGATGTTCCAGGTGTATGTTCGCAAACCGGTCATCCGCAAGTTCACTATTGCAACGCCGCCCACAAAGAATAGTTACCTGGCCGGAGAAAAACTGGACCTGTCTGGTCTCAAGCTGAACGCAGAGTATGAGACAGGGGAGAAGGTCCCCTATGAGAATATCCCTGATGTCGACTATACGGTGAAGTACGGCGACGCTGTCTACCCACTGGTCATTGATGGACTCTCGGTACCTATCTTCATCAAGGTCACAGAGGCGACCCTGACCGGCCTCCGGATGGGCAAGCTGCCCAACAAAACCGAATACATGGAGCGCAAGGAGAAGTTTGACCCGACGGGGGGTACCATCATCCAGATGTTTGACAGCGGCACCGAACAAGAGATCCCGCTGCCCTACTCGGCCGTTCGCGGATTCAGCAACCTGACACCCGGGCCCCTGGAGCTAACGGTGCAGATGGGCCAGTTCTCCACCAGATTTGAGGTCAACATCGTGGAGAAGAAGGCTGTGCGGGTCAGCATTGACACGCAGCCTTTCCAGACGACCTACACGGAGGGTGAGCCGCTCGTCATGGATGGCATCCGGGTGAGCGTTGAATACAACAACGGAGAATCCCACATCTGCGACGAATGGGACTATGAGCCAAAGAAAGCTGTGCTGGGCCAGGACCTGGTAGTCGTCACGGTGGGGGATGCCAGCGCAACCCTGGCTATCACTGTGGCTCCCCGGCAGCTTCTGTCCATCCGTGTTTGCAAGCTGCCTGACAAGACCCAGTATAAAGAGCGGCTGGAGACGCTGGATGTCACTGGTGCTGAGCTGGAACTGAGTTTCGACTACGGTGACCCGGAGGTCATCCAGGTACAGTCTGATATGGTCAAGGGGTTTGATAACCGTCGAGCCGGCGAGTGCAAGGTTGAGGTCCAGTATCAGGGGCTGGCCGCCGAATTCTCGGTGGACATCTTGCCGCAGACACTCTTGGGCATCATGATCACACAGATGCCCGAAAAGACCGACTACGCGCCCGGTGAGAGCTTCGATGCCAAGGGGATGGTCGTCTCCGGGTTCTATGACAGTGGGGTGATCGAGCCGATCCGCTCCTACGCTATCAGTCCGGACCGGCCCCTGGAGGAGGGAGATGTGGCCATCCTCATCTCCAGCGTCGATAAGACGGCTGTGGTTCCCATCAAGGTAGGGGAGATGTTCCGCGTCAAGCCTGCAGAGCCGCAGCCCTGGGAGACTGTCAGCCAGACTCCTGATCCGGTCGTCCCTCCGGCCGAACCGCCCGCAGCAGACCCGCCCTCCGGGTTCCCTGAAACGCCGTCCAGGTTCAACGACCCGTTCAGTGTGTCCAACAACCTGTATGGCGGCGCCAGGGAGAAGAGTCCGGCAGCTACACCCGGCTTTGGGTTCATGCCGCCTGAGGAGGAGACGCCCCTGTTTGGCGTGACCAGCAGCAATATGAACAAGAAGCCGGCCCCAGAACCTGAACCGGAGGAGAAAAAGAAGAGCGGTTTCTGGGGACGGAAGCTGTTCGGACCCAATACCTCCAAATTTCGCGGTGAGTAATAATCCTACAGCCAATGGCAGGCCCGATGTTCGGGCCTGCCTTTCTTTGCGCGAAACTGTTTCGCTGTTCCCGAAATTGGATGCAGCGCACCTGCATATATTAGCTTTAGAATCCCAATTTGGATAGAAAAATAATGGAGAAAATTAAGAAAAAGGAGAAATACATATGTTTTTATTCGTGAGTGAAGCAAAATACCGCGGCTATGCTCAGGTAGGCGTGGAGAACTATGCTTATTGCACCTGTGGAGCTAAGTTCGTACTGAAGGATGTCGACGAGCAGGGAAATGAACTCTCTCACTGTGAGGTCTGTTGCCCCAAATGCGGGGCAAGATTCGGCAACCGGCAGACCCTGTATCTGCGGAGCAGTGACGGCAAGGTTAACCTTGTTGCATACTGCAAGGATAAGAACCCGATGCATGAGGTGCTGGTGGAGGGCGATCTGGTAAAACTGGTCAAGGAAGCCCCCAAGGGCGACCTGGCGGATTATGTCATCGATGGGAATCCCATTGAGGTCATCCGCTATGTCCTGACCTTCGATACTGCGCACGGTCTGCGGCCAGTCAAACTGGAGGTCGATGGTCGGGAGGTCAACCTGACTGTGACCAACATCGGCAAGGCCTGCTCCGGGCTAAGCGCCACCTCCATATGCATTCCTGAAGAGGCAAAGCGGTTCAAAGACGAAATTACCTGGATCCAGATTGCAATGGGTCACACATCCTCTCTGGCAGAGGCAGCTAAGGGCCTGCTGAAGTACCCGGTGTTAGACTCCCTCTATGAAGAGAAGGAACGCCAGCAGTGGACTCATGCCGCATCCGGATTCTGGGCAGCTCTGGAGGACGACTATCTGCAGGCAGGGGAGAGGAGTCTGAAAAAGGCATTTCCGCTGCCCCGGCAGGCTCTGGATCTGGTATTCCGAGGGAAGGTCCGGTTTGGGCACACCTATAAGGTTGTTGAAAAGCTCGGGGACAACCTTGGCGCTGAGATGCTCAAGCTGGCAGCAGAGATTCTGAAAGATTCGCCCAACGATGTCCATGAACTGGCACTGTTCCTGGCCGGGCGCAATACGGTTGAACGGCAGCGTCTCAAGATATACCTCACTGAAGAGGTCTGTATCTACCAGGGTATCGAAGATCCGAAAGCAGCCTGGCATCTGCTGCGGGACTACATCAACATGTCCGAGGACATGAATGTTCCCTACAACCTGTGCCCCAAGTCCCTAAAGCTGCGCCACGATCTGGCAGCCCGCAACCACAGGCTGGTACTGGAAGAAATTGAACGCAAGAAGTTCAAAGAGAAGGCGGCCGCAGAGAACTACGCCAGACTGGAGTGGACCTCCAAGGATGGCAAATGGGCCGTGTTGGTACCCAAGGATGCTGGTGACCTGGTGAGGGAAGGTTCGGAACTCAGCCACTGTGTTGGTAGCTACGCAAAATATGTCATCGATGGCAGTATGCGCATCTGCTTCTTGCGAAAGACTGAAAACCTGGATAAGCCGCTGCTCACGCTCTCTGTCAATGCGAGTGATTGCTGCACGACCTACCTGGGCTTCGACAACCGCGATGCGGTGGCAGAAGAGGTTTTCGCTCTGCGCGAGTGGACGAAGGCCCGCGGGCTGACTCTCTGGGAGAATTGAATTTCGACTCCATGCAAAATGCCCCTGTCTCCTTTTGGAGATGGGGGCATTGCTTTGTTTGTTTGTTTGTTTGTTTGTTTGTTTGTTGGGCAGATTGTCTTTTTTAACGAAGAAAAGCGGCCGGGGTTGCTTTGTTTGCCAGAAGCCGTGGTGCGAGCCGGCTCCGTTCCGGAGCCGATGCCGGGTCCGTGAGACTTCGTCTTTTGCCAGGCGGACCGAAGTTTGCCGTTGCGGACAACAATTTGCTTCGGATGTGCCAGCCGCTGTGCGGTTTGGAGCTGGCGGGTTGGCCCAGAATGGGATTTGCCGGGGCTGCATAGGATAGTCCAGATACCCCAATTTAGGCACAATCTAAACTTCAAGGAGGTAAAACTCAAGGAAGGCGTGTTGGCAATGCGCAAGCACAATCCGAATTCCAGAAAGAAGAACTCCGCTAAGGGATCTTCCCGCGGTAGCCCGAAGAAGCTGAACAAAGGCGATTGCCGCTACTTCAGCATGGGGCAGTGTTCCCATTTCCACGGGAAGTGTTTCGACTGCAAGGAGTATCAGCACCAGGCCAGCTATCGCCGCAAATCCAATAGCGGTGAGAACTGGCGCCGCATCATGTGATCCAAACAAGAGGATATAACATAATTTAGGAGGTATATTTATGTCGATGAATATCTATCCCTTCCAGGAGCCTGCGGCTTTTGCCCTTTGCGGCGAGGCTGCCAAGCTCATTTGGAAACAGGTCGCAGATGAAGATGATGAGTTCAACACCGATGAACTCAGCGACCTGTGGTGCAATCTGTTCGATGCCCGTTGGTCCAACAGCTTCTCCGGAGAGGTCGAGTCTCTGTTCCCGGAGCTGACCAGGAACCCCATGGAGCAGAGCTTCGATGACGAAGCGATCTCCATCATTCCATGCGACCGGGAGCCCAAGCTCTTTGAGGCGGCCTATGCCAACAAGGAGGAGCTTCTGGAGGAATTCAAGGGTAAGCTGGCAGATGCCGGTATCGAGATGCCGGAGAATTTTGATTGGTGGCGCTATATCGTCAAGGTTTCTGGCACCGATTTTAGTTGATAGGAGGGAAAATAAAATGTTGAAGAATAACTATCCGTACGCCGTCATTGTCCGCTACGACTTCGATGATGATATGGGCGTTTATCCCTGCAAGGACGAAAGTCAGGCGAAGGACCTACTGAAGCGCTTCTTCGAAGCTGAGGTCGCCGAAGACAAGGCGAACGGACACGACTTCGAGGCTGAGATCTCTGACGACGGCTGGTCCGCCACCATTACTAACTACCGGCGTGATGGCTCCATCGACCACACCTGGTGGACAATCGGCAATGTCTATGGAGAGGGGGACGACTTCGCATGAGCAGGAAGAATAAGGCGATTGACACCTTTAAGAAGGCCGCTCCCGGCTACTTCGCCGAGGTCATCCCTGACGGCGGTGGCAACTGGCACATCTGCGCCGCCCGGGTGGATGAGCAGACTGGTCAAACCCTGTACGGCAAGGTCATCGCCTCCTACGCCCGACGGATGCTGGCTGAGAGCATCTGTGCGAACCTGAACATGGCTCGCCACACTACCGGTCTGTCGCCCATCTGAGACGGCATTACAAAGCCCCTGTTCCCTTCATGGGATCAGGGGTTGTTTTTTGCAGGGCTCACGGACCATGTAAGAGGCAGTAGGGCAGAGCTGCAGGAAGAAAATCTATGTCAGTTCCTTCGCTAAAAAAGACTGGACGAAACCGTTTCGCGCAAATCATTTCCTTCGAATCTGCATAGCATATCATGTTCGAACCAATTAGGAGAAGAACAATTCCCAAACTCAAGGAGGTATATAAGATGGCGGATATTGATCATCTGCTCGATGTCGATGACCTGGTTTTCGACAACACCGAGACCATCCACAGTGACCGTTGATCGCTTTGAAACCCGCTGCGGCACATAGGCAACAGGAGCCAGGGGCATAGCCCCAGCCCTTTGCCGGGCCGAGCGTCGGAAAAAACAAAATATGCCTCGCATAGCGAGACAGAACAAGGAGGAGAAATACATATGGAAACCAAGAAAGAATTTGAAGACGAGACTCAGGAACTTCGCAAGACGATCCCGGTTGAGGTGAGCGTTGAGCTGTCGGTAAACGACATCTTCAACTGGCTCACCGACTGCCAAAATCCTGCGGCCCTGCGCTATCTGGGCAAGTACGCCCTGCGCTGTGCCGAGGGCCTGGAAAATCCGGACGATGACGACTTCCGATCCAGAGCCTGATAGGGGAGGGGTACATATGAGCTATCATATCGATCTTTCCTTTAAGGCGGTGGAGAGCCGCGAGGAGGCCATGGACCTCGGGGTTCGGTTCTCCCGAATGGTTGCTGAGTCGCCCTACGCGGACAAGCTGATCCACGACAATATCTGCTACGCCATTCGCCAATGTTCCGGCGACGAAAGCGGAAACACCATGAGAGGCTGGCTGTACAGCCTTTTCAATGTGCAGTTGTGGTATTGGCCCCAGCACAAGCTGGTTGCTATTATCGGAAGAGACTGGCCGGATGCCTGTATGGAGGCGTTTGGACTCCAGCCCCATGAGTTCCAGAACAGCTGCGACCAGGACTATGAGTTTGAATCGTGGCCGGATATGGAGTTTTTCCAGAAGGAGATTTCTAGGGCAAAAACAATGGATTTGGATCTGGAGGAATATGGCGAGTGCGACGAGGGCTATGCCCGCCGCTCAGCCCTGTACGGAAACATCTATGACGCCCTTGGGCTCCATGACTGGGAGCTGGATAACCAGACGGAAAAATACGAGCAGATGGCTTTCAGTGGCATATATCGGCCGATCCAAATGCTTATGCTTTCCGCGAAAGCGCGTGCTTATATGAAAAAATGGGACGCTGGCATGTCACGGCTATTGGACGATATGAAAAATGGAGGAAGAAAGCCGTAGAGAAACGCCCCGGGATATCCCGGGGCGTTTTTGTAGTTTTAATGGGGCCTTTTCTCAGCATCCAGTAGAGTTTGGACACGCTGGATTTCGGATTTTTTATGAGGCGTCCCACCAGCATTCATTTCAATATACCAGGCCAGAACCTCTTCATAGGTCTGCAGGTCGTTGATATGAATACGGATAGTATCTTGTGTCATGCGCATAGAATCGGTGAACTCTTTGTATTTGCTGCCGAAGACCGGGAGTTCATTGTGAATAAACCGGCTGATTGCCGTAATACGCTGCAGGCCGTCTACGCAGACATAATCGTTGTATAAACCAGGAGCAACAGACCTGTGCCAGCTTGGATTGTTGAAATACAAATCCCGACCAGTTCGGCCGCCTCGCAACAGGAATTCGACATAGGCAATCTGCTGTTTGCGCGTCCAGACATGGCCCCGCTGAAACTCGGGATTAAGCTGCAGGCCATAATCTCGGATTTCATCCTCCAAAAAGGAGATCAGTCGATCAATAGGATAATCGACAGCATAGTGTCCAATGTCTGTAAATTGTGGGATGTCTCGAAATTGGGTGATTTTGACTCCTTTGCTGATAGGATTCATTTTATTCCCCTCCTCCATTTATCTGCCCCATACGGAAAGAAAAATATTCTGAGCCCCAAATCTTTCGATTGCATCGGCCGCCCGATCAATATCGTCGGCCGAATATTTGCTGGCTCTTTTAATCATTGCATTTACATGACTATTGTCAAATTCTTGTTCCAGAGATTTCCTCAGCCGACGAAGTGCGTTCCCTTTTGTTATGTAGCTTAACATATTTAACCTCCGAGCATATCCAAGAAATACTGTTCCGTCAGCCCCGGAGTTAGGCTCCGGGGCGTTTTTATAGTTTTAATGGATCAACATGTGATACGAACTGAACCTCGAACACGCCACTCTCATTTCCTCACTTGAGGCTCAGGCTTCATCAGATTCTTGATCTTCTTGTTCCACACAGGAAGAAACAAACTGCTGTGCTAACGCCTCTTGTGCAGCATAGGCATCTCTCTGAAGCATTTCGTAGCAGGCTGAATCACGAAAAAGTCCGGACTTGCCCTGTCGCACATACAACATCTGATAATAGGCAATGCTCTTCAACTCGGAAGTGGAGGCAACATGCGAGGTATTGTGCAAGGCTTCCAATAATTCCATGGCATTGACTCCTCCATAGTAAAATCACAGTTTGACACTCTCCCCGCAGGGGGTAGGCCAATATTTGATCGGGTATTCGCACGCAGGCACGGATGCCGCCTTATATCCCTACAGCTAAAGCAGAGGGTTTTATGGCGGCATAGATAAGTCTAGTCAACTGTCCCAACCTATAAAGGGTACGAGGCTTGCTAAGGGTCCTAACCCTATACAAATCCTGGGGCTTGTAGCTCATCGCATTTGGTACTAGGGTCACTCCCGAGGGAGTAACCCCGAGCGCCACTTTTGCGCGCGGCATCTGCGGTACAATCGACCTATGGCTACATCACCGAGTGGTTGACGACACACGCTTTTCGGTCCCGCCAGGATGTACCCGGCGGGAATATTTAGTTAGCGTGATACGGTCGGTAGCTGCAGAGCGATGAATCCGATGCCGACTAAGATACAGGCAAAGATATCAAGCTAATACAGCAGTTTGCGCATGAGCTTAGATCCCTCCAATCATGTCCAAAAACTCCTGCTCCGTCAACACCGGCACTCCCAGAGACTGGGCCTTCGCCAGTTTGCTGCCGGCGCCAGGCCCGGCAATGACATAATCGGTCTTCTTGGACACCGAAGAACCAGCCTTGGCACCCAGCTCCTCCAGCTTCTTGTTGATGCCATCGCGGGTGAAGTGCTGCAGAGAGCCGGTAGCCACCACCGTCTTGCCATTGAAGGGGTTGTTCGTGGCAGCCGCTTTGGGGGCTGCCTTGAACCGTACCTCCTTGGCCACATCCAGAACCTCCTGGCGGCTCTCAGGATCCTTCAGCCAGGCGACCAGGTTGGCAGCCTTCTTGGGCCCCATGCCCTCCAAAGAGGCAAAGTCGAAGCCATTGTCCACAGCCTGGAGCAGCGCATCCAGGGTGCCAAACTGTTTCTCCAGCAGCTTGCCGATATGGCGGCCGATGAGCGGCGCACCGAAAGCAGCCAGGAAGGAAGAAAAGGCCGCGTCGCGGCTGACCTCCACACCCTCCTGAATCTTCTCGTAGGAGCGCTTGCCGAACCCGTCCAGGGCAATGATCTGGTCCTTATAGCGGTCCAGATGGTAGATGTCGGCGAAGGTCTTGATGAAACCCTCATCCACCAGTGCTTCCAGAGTGGCGCCGGCCATATTGGGTACCTCCATGTAGGTCCGGGCGCAGAAATGCTCGAACTGGCGGACGCGCTTGGCCGAGCACCGGGGGTTGGTGCAAACCAGATAGTTAGTCTCTCCACGCTGCTCCACTACGGTCTTGCCGCCGCAGCAGGGGCAGGTGTCAGGCAGCTTGTAGGTACCAGACTTGGTGTTGTTCTTGGCCACAGCTGGGATGATCATGTTGGCTTTGTAGACCTCCAGCTCATCGCCGACGCCCAGCTGCAGCTTGCGGAAGATGTCCACATTGTGCAGGGTGGCCTTCTGAACCTTGGAGCCGTCGATCATGACCGGCGTAAACAGGGCCGTTAGGCTCAGGATGCCGCTGCGGGTCGGCCGAATGCGCACACCCAGGAACTTGGTCTTATGGGTGGCGTCCTCCCATTTGAAGGCGATGCGGCAGTTCTCATGGTGGCCGGTGGCCCCCAGACTCTTGCCGAAGACCTTGTCGTTGTATTCAACGATTAGCCCGTCAGCGGGGAGTGGAAAGGTCTTGACATCAAAGAGCTTATCATCGATCACCTGGCCGGGCGTCTTGGTGAGCAAGTGCGGAACGACCGAGAACCCCTGCTCAGCCAGGAAAGCATAGCTGTTCTCAACTGTGCTCAGGAAGGGCTGCACCAGCTCAAAGGCCACAAACTGCAGCTCGCGGGGAGCCGACTCACGCTGGTTTAGCAGCCGGACAGAGCCGGCAGCCAGGCCGCGTGGATGGGCATAGGGCTCATCCACATGCTTATTGACCTCATCAAAACCAGCCCAAGAGACGACGCACTCGCCACGAACCTCCACATCGCCCATGCAGGGGATGTGCTGGGGGATGCCCAGGATGGAGGCGCAGTTGTGGGTCACATCCTCGCCAATATTGCCGTCGCCGCGGGTGATGACACGCTCCAGATTGCCGTTGGCGTAGCGGATGACCAGGGTGAGTCCGTCCAATTTCCAACTGACCATGCAATCACCAGGACCCTTGCCTGCAAACTTATCGATGTCCTCAGTGCTCTTTGTCTTGGCCGCCGACAGCATCGGCTTGGAGTGGATGACTTTAGGCAGGCTGGGCAGGATGCCTCCGCCAACTTTTTGGGTAGGGGAGGAGGCATAGATGATGCCAGTCTCCTTCTCCAGGGCAGCCAGCTCGTCGAATTGGGAGTCCCACTCCCGGTCGCTGACGATCGGATCGTCATTGAGGTAGTAGGCCAACTCCTCTTTCTTCATGATGGCCAACAGTTCCTTCATGCGATTGATCTTGTTCTCCATAGTGTTGTTTCCTCCTATGTATTTTAGTTTAGCCAAATCGGGTGGCTAATTAGAATATATGCAAGGAAGCAGAAGGCCATTCTGGGATGGGGGAACGGATGGTCAAGTCTTTTTTAACGAAGAAAATCGGCAGAGGGATACTTTGTACTGCCTAAACTTTAGCATCACGAGCTTCCAGGGGAGCTCGTGTATGGTGTTCAGAGCACTCACGGACCACAGGCAAAGTGACTCCGCCTGTTGGAAAAACATGAAATTCTTAGTGAAAGACACAAACCTAAAACATACATGGAAACCGCCGCCCCAATATCGGGACGGCGGTTCTTTTGTGTTACCCGCAATTTGATGCGGGCAGCGCAACCAGCTGTGGCGGAAGGGACCTGGCCACATCCTCAAAAGTTGGGTACTCTGTGAGTGGAACTATCTTTGCAACCGGTGTTTTTTGCGTGACTGGCACAGCTTGGCAAAGGTCAAACAAGAGCAGCCGGTGAGAGGAATAGAATACGCCTTTCACCTTCATCGCTGGAAGGCCTTCCCAGCCCATCGTCATCCGTACTGAGTCGGCAAGAGCTTTGTTCCCCAAGGAAATGCGCTTCTGGGGCCGGCTGCTGTCCCGCTCATAGAAGGGGAGGGACAACTCCTGTACGGTCCGAAGTTCCGCCTCGGAGAAAGCCTTGAGGACGATTTGCTGCCCATCGTAGGTAGAGCATAGACAGACATGGGTTGGGTAGTTGAGTTCGATGATTGCGGCCTGGTTAAAGGACAATCTCCTGGAGAAGATACGCAACTCAGAGGTAGAGTAGGAGATCAGCTTCGGGTTCAAGACCCTGAACTGGCTCGGATCAAAGTCAGGAAGGAACGATGGATTTCGATGCAGCATATCTATGTTTTCCTCCAATCTCGACTGGATACACCCGCAAATTTGGCTCGATTGTGATGCTGTAGTCGGTCCGCAGGAAGCCTGTCCATACGGTAGAAAACAGGATGCGCTGGACTTCAATCCAGTCGGTTTCTGACACGAGTTTTGGATGATAGTCTATGATTTCGTATTTGGGGAGCTGCCCCCTGTTTTTAACCGATTTGTGGGAAAACAGATCCTGGACGAAAGTCTTTTGCATGGTCACATTCCCTGCATACCGCTCGTTGGATAGGATATAGAGGATTGTTGCATGAGACCAGAATTCCTTCCCCTGTGGAGAGGGGATATGGTATATATGGAGCAAATCTCGAATCTCAGAAATCGAATAGCGCATCAGTACCCATCCATATATCATCCGCACAACATGGCTGGTGACCGGGTCTTCGGCCAAATCCCGCCCTTCCCGCAAGTATCCGTATAAATCCACGATGCGAGGAATGCCGCGGGCAAACCGTTTCCGGATTCCCCATTTTACTGCCAGCGATTTGGTCTCAGACTCAGACTGGGCCAGCGTGGACAGCAGGTTGAGCTGCAGCTCGCTGTTCGATGCCAGCGTATGCAGGCCATCCGCTTCGAACAGTACTCCCACAGGTGGGTTCAGGTTTTTCAGCATCCGACAGGTGGAAACGCAGTCTACCGTGTTGCGGGCGAAGCGGGTAACCGACTTGGTGAGTACTAATGAGACCCTCCCGGTCTTACAGTCCCCAATTAGCCGGTTGAAGTCTTTGCGTTTCTTCATGGAAGTAGCCGAGATCCCCTCATCAGCATAGACATCCACCAGTGTCCAGTGCTTGTTCTGCGCAATCTTGTCCTCATATTCCTGCCGCTGCAGGTCGTAGCTCTCGACTTGATCGTCGGACATCGTGGAGACCCGGCAGTAGGCACCAACCAGCTCGTCCTTCTCACGAATATCAATGCAGTACTCTTCCTTCGCCGGAATCACCCGCACCTCATGAGCGTCCAGATCCTCATGGAACCGCCTGCGCCGTTCTTCCCTGGAACTGCCCAACCTAAATCACCTCCAGGCCACCGTCTGCCGGAGGAATATCTACACGGCCCATTTCCAGCCTAAGTTGTTCGATCGCCCGCCGTTCCTGCCATCGAGGGAAGAAAAAGGCTGGTGTGAACCAGACATTCGAACCTTGCTTTTGCAGTAGAGGAGACACGCTGGAGAGCGGCTGTGTCAAACTGTTGTCCACAACAATGTAGCCTGGACAGCCGAGAAGGCTAAGTTGGATATAGCACATGCAGGCCGCCAGCCGGTCTACATCCTGGGCGGCAAACAAAACGCTGGTTTGGAAGTTGATACTCGGCTTCTGTGTCCGGCAGGCATTGGCAAAGGCGACCAGCAAGGCGCCAGCACCGCAGGCTGGATCATATACAGAAATCCAGCCGTTTGCCTCGATTTTTTCCTTCAACCTATCCGAAAGAGTCATTTCAGCCATCATCTTCGCAATGTCGTAGGGCGTGAAGAACTGTCCCTTCCAATGGTTGTTCAGTCCCAGACTCATGAACACTGTCCCCAAAAGATCCTGCTGCGGATCTGTCTCCAGCCCAAGTACTACCTGCGAAAAAGCCTCCACAAACAACCCAAATTCATCCGCTGTGTATTTCGCTGAGATGGAAGTGTACAGTTGCTCTCGCTCTGCTTGGGCAGATCCAAAATCTACGCTGTTGGCAATCGAGATTGCCGACATCAGGATGAAATCCTCCCAGATCTCCCATATGGAGAGCTTCCCGGCTCCGAGCTGTTCCAGTAGCCGCACAATCTGTTCCTGGTGACGGTTTTTCAGCCACATTCTGCTTCTGCTCATAATTCCTCCCCTGGCGCATTTCGTCCCCTATCAGCATGGCACCATGCCGTTTTTGGCCCCATGATAGCATGGCACCATGCCAAATGTCAACCTTTTTCGTTTTGTGATATTGCCGAAAATTGTTTCCCCGTGGTATAATTAGACCCAAATTTTGTGTGTAGAAAGGGGATGGTTGGCATGGCTGCGAGCGAGAAAAAAAGAAAAAGCAATAGGAGATATCTTGAGAAATGCGATTTAATCACACTAAAACCACGAATAGAACGCGGGCGACTGATCAGGTTGGCCGCATCAGAATCTGGACAAAGTCTGCAGGGGTACATATTAGAGGCGACTGAGCAGCGGATGGAGCGGGAGGGAAAACCGGTCTGGTCAGCAGGAGATGAGCCTGGCGAGCGGTAACCTATCGGACGAAATATATTAACAGGGCGGCTGGGAAGGCCGCCCTTTCTTTGTTAGGGAGGTTTGATTAAGTCTTTTTTAACGAAGAAAACTGCTGTGGGCCGCTTCGTTCTGATAGAGCTCTCGCGGCACGAGCTTCTTCTGGAAGCCCGTGTATGGCATGCAGGGCAGCCCGGCGAAACGGTTTCAGTTGTGACAACGGCCAACTCACGGATCCGATGCGAAGCGGATTGCCATCGCAGCACTCCCAGATGGAGGCTGCGGAAGGCAAATGACAATTTCCTGCTGCATTTTTTCTTAAAAAAGATTCATTCACACGAAAAGACGGGCCGCCAAAATGGCGACCCGTCCTTGTATTTTGTTAAGCTATCAGCCCAACTTCGTCCACTTTTCAATCCCATCCTGGGCATCATGGCGGTGCGTATTGGCAGCCTCGATGATATCCCAATAGAACCAATCAGTATCCTTGATGTCGGAGAAGGTTTTATAGCCAGGAATGACAGACTTGGCAGAAGCATTGCGGCCCAGGATCCGGTTGATCATCACGACCGTCTCGGCGCGGGTGATCTTGTTGTCAGGTCTGAATGTGCCATTACCGTAGCCCTGCACCAGCCCGGCCGCAGCGGCCGTGTTGATGTTCTGGCGGGCCCAGTGTGTGGCAATATCGGTGAAGTGGTCGCCGCCAGTGGAGTCCTTGGCATCGCAGAAGCGGGCCAGGATGGTCGCCAGTTGAGCACGGGTGATATGGTCGTTGGGGCCAAACTTGCTGTTGTCATAGCCAGCCAGGATACCGGCATTGGACAGCGTGGCAATGGCCGTGCGGTTCCAGGCATCGGGCGCCACATCCTTGAAGGTGCAGACGCTGGTCTCGAACTGGAGTTTGGCCTCATCGGACAACAGCCGATAGATGATCATGGCAACCTCACCGCGGGTAATGTTGGCCATGGGAGCCGCCTTATCGGCAGTCCGGCCAGCAATATATGCGATGTGGTCTTCCTTATTCAGCATCCAGGACTTGTCGTTCTGGGCAGGAGGAACAGGCTTCACGGGTTGCTCAACGGCTTCCTTCTCCCACTTGGCGTAGAGAGTGAAACTCTTCTTCACGGGCTCGGAGAAATCATACTCATTCTTCAGAGCCTTATCAGTGTACCAGCCCTTGAAGACATAGCCCTTTCTGGCGGGTTCCTTCGGCTCGCGGACCGTTTCGTTGCGCTCAACAGTCTTGGAAGCCACAGAAGATCCGCCATTGCTGTCGAACCGGACCGTGTAGTCGTAGGAGGAACTGCTACTGCCGCCGCCGCCACCACCGCTGCTGGGCACACGGCCCTGAACAATGGTCACAGTCTGAACCAGGCTGGCCATATTGTCAGCAGTGTGGCTGTACCGGATCTCATAGGTGCCGGAAGCCAGGCCGGTGACGGAGGTTCCATCAATCTTGGTCCACTCGCCGCCAGAGAGGCGATATTCCATATTGACGGTGGTGTTGGTCAGGGAACCGTCGTTCCGCCCGCGCACGCTCTCGTCCGTGTGGCCTACAGTGGGAGCCGCAGGACGGGAGGGAATGTGGATGGTTTGATGGTCGCTGCCTAGGTGGTCCTCATCGCCGGGGACGCGGATGATGATGTCCTGCCCAGTCATGCCGGAAACATCCATGGGCTCCGTTGCTGGCTTCCAGGTTTTGCCGCCATCGGTGGAATACTCCATGTTGCCGGTGGTGTTGATGGTTTCCTTATCTGTATCCAGGATCACGCTGGGAGTCGGGTGCTTTTCGGGGATGTGGATAGTCGTCTCCTCGCCGGGCAGCTCAGTACCGGTGGCCGGCTCACGAATGATGATGTCCTTACCGCCCATGTCAGAGACATCGAAAGGATCAGGGCAGGGCTTCCAGGTCTCACCGCCGTCATCACTGTACTCCAAATCTTTGGAGGGAGAGATGATGCCGGTATTGGGATCCAGAGTCACCTCAGGAGCAGGCTTTTTCTCGGGAATGGTCACAGTCACTTCGCTGCTGGCCGGTTTGTCGTCCTCAGCGGGATAGCGGACGATGATATTCTTGCCGTCCAGGTCAGACACATCCAGGGGTTCAGTCGCAGGGTTCCAGGTCTCACCGCCGTCGGTGGAATACTCCATATCCTCGGTGGTGTTGATGGTCTGGTTCTCGGTGTCCAGCTCCACGATCGGGCCATCGGGCCGTGCAGGAACGATGATGGTTGTCTCGGCGCTGGCAAACTCATCCTCGGTAGAGGGCAGCCGAATCAGGATCGTCTCGCCGGTGTGGTCGGAGACCTTCAGGGGCTCAGTGGCCTGCGTCCAAGTCTCGCCGCCGTCTGTGGAGTACTCCATGTCAGTGGTTGCGTTGATGGTCTCATCGTGGTTGTTGATCTCGACCTCAGGCTTGGGCCGGCGACCAGGGATTACGATGGCGACCGGCTCGCTGGGAAACTCATCATCATCGCCGTGGTTGCGAATGTAGATAGTAGTCCCAGCCTGGTTGGACACATCCAGGGGCTCGGTGGCTTGAGCCCAGGTTTTGCCATCAGAGGAGACATCCATGCTGGTGGTGGTATTGATGGTCTCATCGTCCATATCCAGCTTGACATCAGGCTGCTTGGCATAGCTGAAAATCTCGATGCTCACAGGGTTGCTGGCGAAGGTAGTCTCCGTATGGGCGGTGCGGACGATGATCGTCTGTCCGGCCATATTGGAAACATCCAGGGCGCCGCCCTCGATTTTGGTCCAGCTCCCGCCGCCATTGATCGAATACTCAGCGTTGGTCAACCCAGTGACCTGGATCTTTTCCTTGTCAATAGACCAGGTGGGAGCCGCCTCGCGCAGAGGCGCAGTAACCATCTCAGGCAGGCTGGCAAAGTGTTCAGTGTCGTGTTTGGCGCGGACTGTCAGGCCCTGGCCGCACTTATCAGAGACATCATAGCCGTCGCCAACATCTGTCCAGGCTTTGCCGTCCAGGACTTGACCCAGGGCCGAATCGGCCTCCAGGGTTTCGGCATCCATGTCAAAGCAGAAGTTGGGCAGAATGTTACGGGTAGGAATGATGACATCAGAGGTGTTGCTGGCCGGATCAGTGCCGTTGCAGCTGTACCGAACCTGGATGTTTTCACCAACCAGGTTGGAGACAGACATGTTGTCCAGGCAGGGGCTCCAGCTCTCGCCATCAAAATACTCCATGGCGGTAGTGCTGTTCATGGTCTCGGCCTCATTGTTGACCGCGATCACAGGAGCAACGCCGCGAGTGGGAACATGGACTGTGCAGGGGTCGCTGTGGAAGGACGAGTCCTCGATGGCCTCGATGCGAACCAGGATATCCTGGCCCTGGAGGTTTTCCACATCCATGTCATCGGTGCAGGAGTTCCATGTGCCGCCATTGTCCGTGGAATACTCCATGGCATCGGTGGTGTTCATGGTGTAGTCGTAGGGGTTGACGGTCACATTGGGGGCAGCAGGCCGCTCGGGTAGAGTCTCGATGGTAACAGCGCCAGGCTTGCCGGTGCCATCGTCAATGAGCCCCACATAAATGGTGCTGCCAGGCTTCACGGAGGAGCCATCGTCCAGCTTATCGGTCATCGAATAGTCGTTGCCGGCCTGGACAACTTCACCGTTGAAGTGGATGGTCTCATCCTTGTAGTTGATCTCATATTCGAGGCCAGTATCCGCAATGGTGCGGGTCTTAGTCGAGGTCTCATTGGACGCCTTGTGGTTGTCAGTCTCAGCCAAGCGCATGGTCACTGTATAGTCGGTGTCCGGGATCAAACCAGAGAACTTGGGGGTCGACTGCCAATTCAGGCCGCTGTCAATGCTGTATTCAGCACCTGGGACTGGGTTGACAGCGATGGTAGTCGTGGTACGGTTGGCAATGCTAGGATCAGCGTCGAGGGTCTGCGCCGCACGCTCGATGGTCATGTTCGCTTCGACCGTATCAGATTCCAGCTCATAGTTGGTTTCTGGGGCCAGGTAGAAGCGAACCGTGTAGGTGCCGGCATTCACAGGCGCTTCAGCGCTGGAGTAGGGAGAATTGTTGGTGAGAGTACCAAAGTACATCACGCTCACAGATTTCACGCCATCTAGTTCAGCCAGGGTGCTGGTGTACGGATAGGGCTGTCCAATGCCAGTATAGGTTGTGGCGTAGTCCTTCATCTCGGGGATATCCACCTGATGCTTGCTGGTAGAGCCGACGACAGGCCTGGAAGCAGACTGCTCATGGTTGTCGTCTCCCTTCATGCGCACCAGGATCGTATAGCTGGTGCAGGGGTTCAGGTCCTCAAAGACATTGCTATCCTGCCAGTCGATGCCGCCATTGATGCTGTACTCGGCACCAGGGATGGCGGAGGCAGTCAGGGAGGTGGCTCCGGCTTTCTCCAGGGAGGCCACAGGGGCTTCCTGAGGGGCCTTCTTGATGATCAGCTTGGCCGTGTAGGGGCCGGGAGCGACTGTGTAGCCATCCTCGGCGGTAAACTCGGCCGTCACCTGATACTCGCCCGCATTGGTGGGCGGGGTCGTGGAGGGCTCATAGTCCTTGCCCACATAGGTGATGGTCACAGAGGTGATGCCAGGGATACCGTCAGCGCCATGGTAGGCCTGCATCTGCCCATTGTAGGTGGTCGACTCATCCTTCAGGACAGGCGCCAGAGGCTTGCTGTTCTGGATGATGTGCATGGTGGGAGAGGGCAGCTCCTCGGGAAGCTGATAACCGTCGGCGGGGGTGAACTCGATAGTTACCTTGTAGTCTCCGGGAGCGGAGGGAGCTGAGCTGAGGCTGCCGTATCTGGTGATTTGCATGTCAGAGATGCCGGTGATAGACTTGGGCAGCATAAAGGTCTTGGCCGTACCATCGAACTCATAGGTCTGGTCTGCGATGTCAGGGAACCGGACAGTGGTTTTTTCAGTCCGCTGCTCGGTGGCAGAACCAGTATGTTCCTTGTAGAACTTGGTCTCCACAGCCTTGGGGATGATGCTGTACACTGTATCGCGGTTCAGGCCGGTGAAAACACCGGTGGTCTGCCAGCTGCGGCCACCGTCGATGCTGTAGCTTACGCCCTCAGTCGTCTCGATGGTGATGCTGGAGTCGGTCACGGAAGTGACCACAGGTGCCAGAGGCGCGGCCTGCTCAGCCTTGTTGATGGTGAGATTGGCGTATTGAGGCTGGATTTGGTCGTAGCCGACATCCATCTTGTAGGTGACAGCCACCTTGTAGGTGCCAGGATCGGTGGGAGCCTCAGTGCTGGGACCATACACGGTATCGTTGATGCCGGTGAAGGTCTGAACCACTTCCGTGCAGCCGGTCGGCTGATTGGCAACCAGGCGCTTGCCAGTCCCGTCGTAGGTATAAACCGCGGACTGGACTGTATCGGCAGTGGCAGTCTGATTGGCCGTCCGGATGGTGGCGGAGGACTCAGGGCTTTCATCGTGGTTTTCGTCAGCTGGGTATTTCACCTTGACTGTGTATTCGGTGTTGGGGGTCAGCCCCTCAAACAGGGTGCTGAGTTGATACTTGCTGTCATTGATACCATCAATAGCATAGACGGCGCCCGGGATGGTCGTGATCGAGATACTGTTGGTACCAACATTGCTGGCCGTGGGGACGGGCGGAGCCTGCCGCTTGGCCTTGTTAATGGTCAGGGTCGTTTCGACCGGATCGATGGGAGCATAGCCGGAATTCATCTCGAAGGTGACTTTCACCTGATAGATGCCGGCATTGGTGGGGGCAGCGGCCGTCCACTGGTCGTCCACATAGTACTGAACGGTGCTCTTTACAACGCCAGAGATGGGAGCTACGCGGTAGGAGATGGGGCTGCCCGTGTAATCAGCCGACTGAGGTTGCAGGTCAGTGGACCCGGCCTGCTGCTGTTCGGTGGAAAACTTGGCGGAGGAAGGTTTAGATTCCGCATAGTTCTTGTCCTCGGACTCCAGCAACTTCTGGTAGAAGGTGTACTCGGTGCCAGGGTCCAGGTGCTCGAACACAGGGCTCTCCTGCCAGATGATACCGTCCCGGCTGTATTCGGCGCTCTCGATTGTATTCAGAGTGACGCTGGTCGTCGTGCAGGACAGCATGGTAGGAGCGGGGCAGGTGCGGGACGCCTGGTTGATAGTATAGCTGACCCGGGCAGGCGCGAGCTGCTCAAAGCCGGGCACCATGGTAAACTCGATAATAGCTGTGTAGGTGCCGGCATTCACCGGAGGTGAGTTGGACTGATACTTATTGTTGTTCAAATCATCGCCTGTATAGCGCACAGACATGGACTGGATACCCTCTGTGGTGCCAGGCAAAGGGAAGGGGGTGGCGTTGCCATCATAGACCTTACTGAACGCGGTGAAGCTGGGAGCAGTGGCGGAGCCCTTGGAAAGGTTGATCTGCGCCTGCGCCACAACATTGCCGCTGTTATTCAGCTCCGGGTGATGACTCAAATCTAGGGTGCCGGTGAGAGTCTGAGTGACAGATTGGTCATTGTAGCTGTTGCTGTTCCAGGTCACCGGCACGGTGGCCTCATAGCCGCCGTCGCCCTCAGCGTCGATGGTGACAGTAGCTGGCAGACCCAGCTCGTCAAATGGGGTGCCGACCGGCTTATTGATGACAGGATTATTCTTGATAGTGAGGACCTGGCGGCTCTTAACCTCGACATCGAGGCCGGAGACAGACAAGCTAATGCCGTTCCAACTACCATCCTTACGGCTGATCAGGACTGTAGTCTTGGTATTGCCGGCCTTGCTGGAATCGAAACTGGCCTGACCAGGATACACATTGAAGGTGTACAGGTCAGACTCTGCGTTGAGCAGCTTAATGTCCGACTCTTTGTCGCCGACAAAAACCGCCTCAGTCTTAGGGAGGATGTAGCAGATGAGCGTGTACCTGGAATAAATATTGCCAGTATCGTCATCCACATCCCAACAGTAGTTCTTGTCCTCAATAGTAAAGGTTACAGCGTAGGCGCCGGCTGCGGCAGGATCAGACAATGGAATCGATTCGTCTGCCTCCGGGCTAGTGCCCTTCAAAGCTACGGCATGAACGGTCATGGGAACCGTGATCTGCTGGCCTTTCACATTCTGATAGCTGAACAACTTACCATCCAGCAAGCTCGTGCCATCATAAATCTTATTCTGGAAAAAGTCAGTACCGGGAGGGGTCACAGGCTTTGGACGAACTGTAAGCTCGTCTGTGCCGTGCAGCTCGACATTATCATAGCAGGCATTGTCAATGGTAATAATTACACTATATCGGCCAGTCTCGGTGATCCTGACATTGTTGGTCAGATTGGCGCCGACAAACCGGCGGAAATTTGGGGCAACCTCATAGACGATAGTATGTTCATCACCGTTGTAGACAATGCCATTCTGGATGTCGTTTTTGGACTCTTCGGTCAGGGTGAAAGCATCCAGTGTCAGTTTGGGAATCGTCAGTTCGGCCGTCGACCCGCACTTGTCGCAGCGGTACTTGATGTAGCCAGCCTCGGTATCGGTAGCCTGTTTAGACTCGTTGACAAGGGAAGCCCCCTGCTCGCATCTGTGGGCCGCCTTGATGGTAGCCCCCCGATCATCAGGGTGCTCAAAGTCGACAAAAAGATGAACTTTTTCTTTGCCTTGAGTTGTGTTGTATACAACGCCCTGGGTGGCTACCGACGGCCACAGGTTGGGGTCATCATCGACCTCGCTGCCGGCGGCCAGTACAGTCGCGCCATCGGCGTTATTGGCCAGCATGGCGACATTGGAGGGTTCAACAACGCCCATTTCGATATCGGCGTTGAATAGCCGGTTCTGGATTTGGACGATATTGCTGCCGTCCAAGACGGTGGAGGGGAATGGATCAGAGCCAAGCCAGCGCTCCCATTCGGAACCATTGGCCTGGAGCCCGGTGCTGTCGTCAGGAACAAGGGCATCATCGCCCAACTGGGGAATCTCCACCTCAGCTGAGGCGTTGCAGTGGCTGCAGACATAGGAGATCAGACCATTATTTTCCTGGGTGGCAGGAGTGATGTAGGGGTCGCTCACATGCGGGTCAGAGCAAGTATGCACAGAGTAAATCTGTTCATTGCCTCCGGACATATCGATGCTGACATAGATGTTCAAATCTTCGTCCGGCCCCATCAGCTCGTCCTGGCCAGGTACCTGGTTCTTGTAGACGGTCGCCTGGTAGTTGTGGGTATCAGGTGCATCGGCAAGGGCTGCGGCCGGGAGCATCCCAGCCATCATGGCCCCCGCCAGCAGCACGCTGACCCCACGCTTGATAGGATCATTCGCCAATGTAAACACTTCCTTTCTAAAACAGCCGGCGGCGCCGGCAGAGGAGAGGAGGAAGCTCCGCTCCCGCTGCCAGCTGTTGCCAGCCTGGGTCGTTGTCAAGTTTTGGGTTCTGAATCAGAACTCATACTCAACCGTATAGGTGATATTGCTCTTGCCATACATACAATCGTGGTTGGTGTAATAATAGAACCTCATCTCCGTGTAGGTGCCGCTGGGAAGCGTGCCGGAGAGGGTCACGCCATTGCTGACCTCTTTATACGCAACCTGCTCCCACTGCTTAGTGAGGATATTGTAGGCCTCAACTTTGCCCCAGTCGTTGCCGCCATGGCCACTCACCGCGGGAACATTGAAGGAATACTTGGTGATGTAGCCATAGATAGTCTCACCGTTGTCGGTGAAGCTGATGCCAGGTTCCTCAAGATAGGAGTTTGCGCCAGTCAGTTCCATGCCGCCGCCAGTATTGTCGGCAACAAAGAAGACGATAGCCGACCACTTGGAGGTTGCGCCGAACTCGTCGACGGCCCGGCACTTGATCAGATGTTTGCCGTACTCATAGGTGGAGGACTCAGATTTCCGGCCTTCCCACTCATAGGTGATATTGTCTCCATCAGGGTCGGTAGCGGAGGCGGTGATGGTCACCGTCTGGCTGGGCCGGACGACGCCGTCAGAGGGCGTCTTATTGATCACAGGAGCGGAGGGAGCCTGGTTGATAAACTCCATGGTCTTTTCACTCCACTCGGAGGCTGCGCCATACTCATCGACAGCTCGGACACGGATCCTGTGGACTTTGCCGCGCTCGTAGAGGCCGTCGCTGCGGTAGTCGCCGTCCCACTCCAGAGTCACGCTGTCGCCGTCCGGGTCAGTGGCCTTGGCGGAAACATTGCCGACAAACTTGCCGTTCTGGAGCTGCCGGGTCGGTTCGACTGTAAAGGAAGTGATGACGGGCGGGTCATTGATAAACTCAATTTCACGGGAGACCCACTCGGAGGCAGCGCCCCACTCGTCCACAGCCCGCACACGGATTGTGTGAGTGCCGATTGAGTAGTAGCCGTCTTCCTGGTACTCGTCATCCCACTCCAGATGGACTTCATCGCCATCCGGGTCAGAGCAGGTGGCGTTCAGGTCTGCATAATAGAGGCCGCCCACAACATTACGGGTGGCTTCGGCGGTAAAGGAGTCGATCCGGGGCGCCATGTTGGTCACATCCACGGTGGCAAACGCCGTGTGCGGGTTGCCGGCATCATCGACCGTAGTGGCCGTGATCGTGTAGGTGCCAACATTGAACAGGGTCAGTTGTCCAGCGGTGCCGGTCAGAGATCCAGTATTGCCGTCCAGTTCGACGGGCACATTGCCCATCTTCACGCCCCACTTGACATTTAGAGCGCCGCTGCCGGAGAGGCTCACATCGAAGGGTTGTCCAACATGGATCTGGGAGGGAGCATTCACGGACAGGTCAGCCTTGTAGATGACCTGGATGTTCCGCTTTGCCACAGAGGGCGTTCCGCTCCCGTCGTCCAGGGTGGCGATCAGGGTATAGCTGCCAACCTCGGGGAATACGACCTTGCCGCCGTCATTGTCCAATCCGGACAGGTCCATGGCGTAGGTGGCGCCGTCCTTTTCCACAGACCACTGGATATTGGCGCCGGTGGGATTGACCAGAGAGTCCATGATGACAGGGACCTCATTGCCCACATACTCCATACCAGAGATGCTGAAGGACAAGCCGCCCACAGGCAGTACCCGGATCGTATCGGAGGCGCTGAACTGGCGGCCAAGGCCGTCCGTCATTGTCCCGATCAGCTCGTAGGTACCGGCTTCCGTGAACTGGATGCATCCGCCGTAGTTGTTCAAATCGCCGGAGACATACCGGTTAATGTCCACGCTCTGTCCATCCTTCTTCAGGGACCAGTTAATGGGGAGCGTATTGTTGTTGCCCAGCGTCAGGACTTCAGCCTCGTGGCCCACATAGACTTCCGTCTCGGTGATGGACACACTGAGCTCCTGCTCAGCCAGAACTTCAATGCTGGGTCCATCGAAGGAGAACACCCGGCCGGTGGCATCTGTGACCTCGCAGCCGATCGTATAGGTACCAGCATGCTTGATGCGGATGTCGCCAGGCTCGGCGGTCAGACCGCCAGCCACATAAGTGCTCCAGGCCTGCCGCACGCCGTAGGTGTCGGCGATGAACCAGCTGATGGAGGTACCTTCAATGCCAGAAACATTGGAGGACTTCACAGGCACCAAAAACTCAGTGTCCGTATGGGCGTAGCTGGGAAGCGTCCAGTTGACTTGCGGGATCGGGTAGACGGTGAATTCCTGCTCATAGGAGTAGGCTCGGCCGCCGCCGTCCGTGAAGACAGCCTTCAGCTTGTAGTCGCCCGTCTGCCGGAACTGGAGCTTGCTGCCCTCGGCGCTCAGGTCGCCGGACATCACCGTGGAGGGCTGGATGACCTCGCCGTTGCGAGTCAGCGTCCAGTACAGCGCGTTGCTACCCAGTTCCCTGAAATCAGTGGTCAGGTCGACCTCAGTGTCCGTGTGGAACGAAGCAGGCAGATAGAAACCAGCCTGGCCCACCGGGTAGACCTGGATACTGCTGGAGGCGGTCGTCTCACGGCCCAGTTCGTCAGTGGTCTTTGCGATAAAGGTATAGAGGCCAGGTTCAGTAACGAACCCATGGCCGCCGTCGGCTCCCAGCTCAAACTTGGGTGCCACTTCCTTGCCATCCTTTAGGACAGCCCAATAAATGTTCTGCCCATCCCAGTTTGCCTTGTCCAAAGTGACATCCAGAGCCTCGTCCGTGTGGCCGGTGGCTTCGGTGGTGACCGTCAGCCCGATCACCGGGTAGATCTGCACCATCTGAGAGCAGCTGTACTCGCGGCCCAGCTCATCTTCAGCCGTGGCAATCAGCGTGTAGGCGCCCACATCCGTAAACCGGATATTGCCGCCCTTGTTGTTCAGGGAACCAAACACATAGTCCTTCATCTCAGCGGGGACGCCATCCTTGGACAAGGTCCAGGTGACATTCTGATCCGCCAGATCGGAGGACAGCAGGTCTACAGGGATGCCGGAGTCAGTCCAGGCAGTCGCCGGGAGCGTGAAGCTCAGTCCGGCGATCGGATAGACCTTGACAGACCTGGTCGCCGAGGTAAACACGCGGCCGGTGGCGTCCATCACGGAAGCCGTGATGTCATAGACACCGGCCTGGTCGATCTGGATGGAGCCTCCACTGCCGGTCAGGCTGCCAGTATAGCTGGTGGCCGTATCCGGGTCGTTGGAGGGCGTGACCTTCCAGGTGACAGGTAGGTCAGTGTTCGTGTTCAGGGTAACTTCGGCGTATTCGTCCATATGGACAGCCGCCGTGGTATTCAGGTCCAGAGTCAGGACCGGGAACACCTGAATGGCCTGGTCGTAGGTGAAGGTGCGACCAAGCTCGTCGGTCACGGTAGCCGTGAGGACATTGGCGCCAGGCTTGGTGAACTTCACGCTGCCGCCGTCATTGGTCAGGGCTCCATCCACGCCAGAAGCCAGCGGGGTAGGTTCCCCATCCACAGTCAGGGACCAGACGATCTGGTTCTCACGCAGATTTTCGGATGTCATCTTGACCACGACCGTCTCATCCGGGTGAGAGAACTCAGGCAGCTTGAAGGACAACTGGACTGTATTCCAAACCAGTATGTTGGTCCTGGCAAAGAATTCGCGTCCAAGCTCATCCGTCACAGAAGCGGAAATAAAATGGGTGCCAGGTTCGGTGAAGTTTAAGGTGCCGCCGTCATTTCCGAGCATATTGGGAACCTCCGCGCCCGTCTCCGATATCACGGACCACTTCACCGTCAGGCCGCCCAGGTCCGGTGCGTCCAGACCAATTGTCGCAGCCTGGTCGAAGTGGATGTTCTGAGGGGCATCGATGCTCAATGTGATGACCGGGTAGACCTTGAGTGAAACACTCTCTGTGTACTCACGGCCCAGTTCATCGGTCACGGTGGCGGTCAGCGTATAGTCGCCGTCGCCCATCTCGTCGAAATCAAGCTCGCCACCGTCATCGTTGAGCACTACTGGAACCTCGACTCCATCGCGCTCCAGTTTCCAGGAGACGCTTGCAGGGGCACCATTCCCAACTGTCAGGGTGATTTTGGCATCCTCATCCTCGTGGAGTCTGGTCACTTCGATAAGAGCATCTGCCGCATCTGGCTCATCAATCCGGTCTGCTGAGAGGGATAGATCCAGGTCTTCGATGACGCGGACCAAGACTTCCTCGGACTCATACTCGCGGCCAGCCTTGTCGCTGGTCTTGGCAATGAAGGAGTACTCGCCATTTTCAATGAAGCTGATCTCCGAGATGTTCGACAGGGCGAGCCCTTCATACACGGCCTCATCCTTCTTGACTTCCCAGGTGATGGCCTGGTCTTTGGTGGCATTCTTGGTATCCAGGCTCAGGTTCAGCTTTTCGTCCAGGTGGAGACCAGCCTTGTCAGCCGAAGCAGTGAGCTCGATGACGGGCAGAACCTCGACGGAAGCCTGTTCGGTGAACTCCCGGCCCAGCCGGTCGGTCACCGTTGCCTGAATATTGTAGACTCCAGGGATGTCGATCTGGATATTGCCACCGTCATCGTTCAGGTTCCCCCGATAGGTAACAACACCCTGCTCATTGGTCACTTCCCAGGAGACAGGGTAGGAATCATAACCAGCCATCTCTACAAGGAACGCCTGGTCGGTCCAGCCGTACTGAGCAACGATCAGGCTGGGATCCAGCAGGCCTTCGATGGTGATTGACTCCACATTAGAGATGAAGACGCGGCCAGAAGCGTCGGTAACCGACGCTTGTAGCTGGTACTGTCCAACAGTAGGGATCAGCAGCTCGCCGCCAGTAGCGCCAAGCTGACTGTTTGTCACAGAGCCCCAAACCAGCTCGCTGCCGTCCTGGGACAGTGTCCACTGGACGGGCAGGCCTGCATCGTTGGCGGTGACAGTGGCGGCCACATCAATGTGTGTCTCGCCGGGGTCAATGCTAATGTCCAGAGAGATGACCGGCAGGATGGTAATTGTCTGGGTCTCCTTATAGATCTTCCCGGCTGCATCCGTATAGGAGGCAGTCAGGGTATAGGTCCCAGTTTCGGGGAGGGCCAGAGAGCCGCCCTCATTGTTGAAGCCGTCCGGCATCTCATAGGGCTGATCGTCCTTCGTCATGCTCCAGCTGACATTCCCTCCCTCACCATTCTCGAACAGCAGTTTCACTGGAGTCGTCGAATCAGTGTGGGCATATTGGGGGAGGGAGAAACCAAGGTCGGCCACAGGGATGACCTTGACGGTCTGTTCGCAGGTATCCGTGTTGCTCCCGTTCTTGGCCACCCCCTTGAGAATATAGGTGCCAGACTCCAAGAATGACAGCTCGCCGCCATCCTTGGTGAAGCCAGGCAGCTCCTTGGCAGTCCCATTCAGGGTCAGAGACCATTCCACCGAGTCTGTGTTGGTCAGGGTCGTCTTTACAGTGGTGGTATCCCCGACATAGAGGATGCTGGGGAGGGTGAATTCAATGTCGGGTTGCTTCACAACGATGGGCCGGCTGCCGCCGCCTCCTCCGCCTCCTCCGGTAGGCCTGTTGGGGGTTGTGGGCTTCTTGTTCGTCCATATGACCTCATTGTTGGGGTTCATCGAACCAGGGTAGGTGACCTGGCAGTCCTTTTTGGAGATCTCAGTCGCCTTCTCATCGAAGATGACCTGTACATCTCCATCGTTTCGGGGCGTGACAACGCCCGCAATATCGGACTTGCCTTCCACATGGATCTTAGACCCACCCCAGACGACCAGGTTGCCCTTGACCGTCACATCCTCCAAGGTCAGCTCCTGCTCAGCAAGGCTGTTGGCGATGATGAGGTCGCCATTGAACACGGCATCGCGGATATCCACATCGCCGCGGACCAGTACAATGTCGTCGTACTCGCCCGTCAGAGTGCCCCGCTCATGGATATGACCGAAGATCCTGGCAAGGATCTGCGCCATCTGAGCACGGGTGATGTTGTCCTTGGGACCGAGCGCGCCGTTCGGATAACCGGCGACAAACTCCCTCTCTACCATACGGCAGATATCGGCGTAGGCCCAGGAACCGACGAGGCCGGCGTCCGAGAATTTGGACAAGTCCTCATCGTACTCCATCATCAGACAGAGTGCGCGGGCGATCACGACGATCGCCTGCTCGCGGGTAATGTGGTCGTTCGGCCGCATGATGTTGCCATCATAGCCAGCCAGGGTGCCCATCTGAACTGCTTGCGCAATGTAGTCGTAGTACCAGCTGCCCATCGCCACATCCGTGAATGCAGAGATGTCGGCGCCCTTGTAGGCGCCGTAAAGCCGGTCAATCATAGTTGCCATCTGTGCCCGGGTGAGAAAACCGTCTGGAGACATCGTGTCTTCACTGGTTCCCGTCATGACTCCATTTTCGACAGCCCAATCCAGGGCGTTATACGCCCAGTGGCCATCGACATCCTTAAAGTCTCTGATGTTGGCGGCGAGGGCGCCGATGGGAAGCGAGTTGACCATCAGCACCCCTGCAAGAAGCAAGGGCCCGCACCGTCTCAGTTTGGAATGGATCTCAAGGCTCATATATCAGTCCTCCTTAATCCTCCTTGTTTTGTATTTTTGCCTTTGATTTATACATTGCGGCTGGCATTCCTTTGGGCATGTTTAGATATTATGTACTATGCAATTTATCCATTGACACTACAAAATCCGGACAGTTTCATGCTAAGAGTATTCAAAATCCGTTACAAAGGGGCTCGCATGGAAACCCACTCTGTGAGAGGTGGGAGCAGGCAGCGACTTGTTTCGTTATCTAGGAGCTATGAGGTCTGTCCGCTTATGCTAGCTATAGAATAGGACGCGAAACAGTTTCGCCTAAAGTGAGACTGCTAGAGATAGCTGGCAGACGGGCCATATACGAAAAAACAGCATATTAGCAGCAAAAAAACAACTATTCCAATATTTTCCTTTAGAAAAGACGAAAAATCCCAAGCCCAGAGTGGTTTGGGTAAGAGAGGGTTTTTGAAGTTGTCGGACAATCCTCATTCCAAGGATTTAATCGGCATCACGAAAAATGCAGCTTCTGGACTCTTGGAAGCTGATTCCTTTTGCCTGCACGGCAAAGTTCTATCATCTTTTTTAACGAAGAAATCTGGTGGGGCTGTTTGCTTTTCCAGATGGCATCGTTGTAGGCCGGCTCCTTTCGGAGCCTATCTATGGTTCGTGAGACCTGACGACAACAAAACGAAACGCCTTCCCCCGGAGGGAAGGCGTTTTTGATGGGGCTTAGTCCCTGAATTCTTCCTCGGGCAGATCCCCGTCGTCGGCGTCTGCGCCAACGGCGGCGAACTCATCGCCGAGGGTTCTCGACTCTTCCTCAAGAGTAGTTTTGACCGGTTCTTCTTTCTGGGGAACAGCCTGGCCTTCAGCCTGCTCCGCAGAGGCCTTCGAACCCTTACCACCCTTGGCGTTGGCAACCAGCCGATCGATGTCGTCCTTGTAGACGACAAGCTGGCTGGCGGCCAGGCCGAGGCCGATGAGGAAACCACCGTGAGAAGCCCCCCAGTAGTAGAGGGTTTCGAACACGATAGCTCCGCCCAGTACGGCCGCAAAGCCCAGAGTGCAGGAAATCAGAGTCCGCTTGATGAACTTCATCTTACGAATACTCTGCCCCATTCTTCGGACGATCTTTTTAATACCCTTGAACATTTGCAATTCCTCCTTCTGAATTTAGGCCCGCTCTCTCTCGGGCACCGGCTCGCTTTTCTCCTTATCAGATCCAGCGAGTCTCACGATATCTCCGTAATGCACGGCGGTCGAGACGACAGCCATGGAAATTACGAAGATGGGGACCCTCATCCCCACGAACCCCATCATGGCTTTCATGATTCCGGAAATAGCCCAGAGAACCACGAATGCGCCGATGACGGACGCGATTCCAGAGACAGACCGCTGAAGTCCGCCTCCGTTCTTGCCTCCCTTTCCTGTACAGATACCTATCAAAATAGCTGTAGGAATAACGCACCACAAAGTGTAGTTCGTCACTAGGGCGTACACAAATCCAAAGATTCCTGTTAACACCCCAACCAGGACATAGGTCAAGGCCGTGGAGATCGCTCCAATCACAAGGATTCGGAGCAGAATTGGCAGCTTGCGGATACTGCCATTGATGAGGGTAAGGCACGACATACAATTGCCTCCTTATGTATTTTTTTTGTCCCCATTGTGCATTTTGGCAAGCACGGCCTATATAATCACCCAAAGCGGATGGAATACACAATTCTATGCATACGCGCTGAAAACAATTCTAGCCAAAAACTGTCCCAAGAAGGAAAGATCGAGCAAATTGCTGTACCAAACAGTGAAGTACATCAGGCGGCTAACATAGAACGCAAGATAGCTCACGAGGCACGGAAAGGCTCCGTGAAGAGCCGAATGCAACAAGAACCCAGTGGCAAAAGGAGAAACCTTTTGCCACATTCTTTGGCTTAAAATACTTGTCCATGCACTTGCCTCAGATTTTATTTTTTTTGCACAAAAAGCCCCGAGAGCTTTCGCTCTCAGGGCTAATACAGGAATTCTGGCATACAGGTGAGGAATAGCTCACCCTAAACAGATTGTCCGCCGCTCACCCGTAGCTAAAGCAAGGGGCTTGTGGCTTTCGGAGAAAGTCATGTGGCGCGGCGACCTTGGTCACGATGAAGAGCCATGAGCAGCTGATTCTGCGCTTCCTCACAGGATTCGGCTGGCGGCAAATGGAACAGGTAGTCCAGTGCGTCGTTCCATCCACTCAGCGATTCGGTATCCGGCTTCATCCACATCACCGAATGCGAAATCCAGATCGGATCTTCCTTTGCCACAGTAGGGAGTTCCCCGACTTGGCAGCCAGTTTTGTACGCCAGGAAATCCAACAGAGACATTTCGATAACCATCGTATTCCAAGAGGAGAACAACATCTCCTCCAGACACCTCCCAAAAACATACTTGTTGCTGCGAACGACGGAGCAAAATATTTTTTGAACACCAACGCTTGTAGCAATGACACCCAGATGTCCCATCAGCACTATATCTTGGGCTTAACTGCTATCATATCACAAACCAGAATCATACAACACCGAAGATGCACAAACCTAGTTTGTGCCAAATTCCAGTTCCTGCCGCAAGCCAGGACCACACAGCAGGAAAGGAGAGGCTATATCCGGACACCCAGCTTATGCCATTTCCTAATCCGACTATGACCTGGTTATTCACAACAACAGACTTCTTAAAAGTTGGCTCAATACAGAAAATTCTGATCGTTGCTGGTGCCAGAGAAAAATCCTGCAAAAGAAGGGATGGAAAACATGAGTCGGCTCAAGATACTCTCCCGCGTAATAGTGCCGAAACCGCGGGAGTCGTAGGAGTTATCCCGGTTGTCGCCCATAACAAAATACTCACCCTCTGGAACAATAATCTCAGGCATATCCCGGTACATAGTATTGGCAGGGTCAGTGTTGAACACAACATAGGGCTCATCCAAAGCCTCATCGTTGACATAAACAACTCCATCGGCCAAAGATACGGTATCGCCGGGCAGACCAATGACTCGCTTCTCATAGTAGACTTTGCCGCCCGTCAAAATAGACGCCTGCTCGGTTGGATTCTCAGGGTTAAACAGCACAATGTCGCCTCGCTCAATGTCGGACACGACAGGACCGTAGAGGGCTAAGTCTCCGACAGACAGAGTGGGAACCATTGACGAAGACGCCGTATAGGCAAACTTGAAGTTGGGCCGCAAAATACCGAAGATGACAACAAGCAGCAGGGCAGTCGCTGCCATCATGGCATACCATAGCTTGGTCTGTGCTTTGTCCAGATTAGCCCAGGTGTACTTGTTTTCAATAACATCATTGCCTTGTTTGACAACGACAAACTCATTCATATCAACATTCTTTTTCATAGCCAATCTTTTCCCTCCTGTAGGTTTCGTCCTTTGGACTCTTTTTCCTTTCATGAAAATTTGGCCGTTTTGCACGACCGGCCTCCTTCCAATGTTGTCAAAAACAATCAGCGAAGCTGTAAAAGAAGAGAACGCATTACGCGGGATGCAATAATAAACTGCAGGCTCATTGCAGCAAAAACAATCAGCATCGCATGGATGCCGAAGAAGATATGGGTCAGGAAAATGGCTGCAAGAAACCAGGCCTCCGCCCGGGGACGCAGGTCGGCGCCAAAAGCCTCGAAGATGATCGCCAAAAAGGGCACGCCATCTGCCTTGACGATAGAACGCTCAACATAGAAAATGAAGAGCCAAACAGCCAACATGCCAAAAGTAAGCTCCATGGTTTTATACCTCCTGTTAAGATGGGCCCTTTGCCTTGGGCCGCAAAGCAACTACAGTGAAGCTCATCTGCATAAATAGCCAAAAGGCCATGATAAGCATAGGAACAAAGCCATACATACAATGCATGGCAAACAAGATGGCCATCACGATGCCATCGAAAAGAATGGAAAGGTGCATGTGTTCTGACTGGAACAACAGGGAGATGAGCATCTTCCCATCTTCCATTGCTCCGAAGACATTGCAGCCGGCAAAGAATACCCAGCAAATGAAACCCAATACGCCGATCTCCATGGTTAAGCCTCCTTTACGAACGAACCGTATCTTGACGGCACAGATAATTTCTTGTCTTTCACTATTATTATATGCACTTCTCCGTTTTAATATTTCCGGAGGACTCACGGACCAAACATCGGCTCCGATAGGAGCCAGCCCGCGGAAGAGGCCACCTGTAAAAGCAACTCTTCATGCATTTTTCTCCGGTAAGAAAGATGCCATCATGGAACCGAACAAATCGGCCCAAAACAACAGCACAATCCGTAGGAATCGGCCATGCATATAATATGCAGACGATTTGCATAGAATAGAGATAAGAAAGGAGGCGTTTGGATTGAGTGACCTCAAATTCAGCTTGGATGCAGAAGATACATCCTTACTTGCCCAATATGCCATTGGGGCTTCCTTGAGCTCGGAAGTCCGTGTTGTCCGCAACATTTACCGGAACAACGAGAATGGTTACAGTATCTACGATGCAGAGGATACTAGCTACCGGCTGCTGAAGCTCAGCGGCTATTTCCCAACGCCCCTGCGCCTAGATGGGTACTACAGGGTCCGTGGGATCATCAAGAAAGGCAAATATGGCCGCACCCTGCAGGTGGATGACTACAAGAGTGCGTTGCCGGAGGATCAAGATTCGGTCATCACGGTCCTGCGCACTCTCCCTGGCCTGGATACCCGGGCGCCGGATATCTACCGAGCATTGGGACCTCAAGCTCTTGGACTAATCATGGACTCGCCCGAGATAGTCGCCAAGAAGATCCCGGGAGTCGGCGTAAGTACGGCCATCCGCTGGCAGCAGGCGCTGAAAGGTTTCCGGGAGGACGATGTGGTGCTGAAGACGCTTCAGGAATACCAGATCCCTGCCTCCGACGCCAGCCGGTTGTTGGAGAAATACCCGGATATCATCCAGCGGCTGAAGACGAGCCCCTACTTCTTGGCTGATGAGATCAATGGATTTGGCTTCCTCAAGTGTGATAAGATTGCCCTGGAGAATGGTTACCCGCCCGATGGCCTGGAGCGGTTGGAGCAGGCGATGCTCTATGTCTTGCAGCAAGACTGCTGGAGATATGGCAACTGCTATATGCAAAGCAAGCTGTTCTCTGAGCAGGTGAGCCGGTTGGTCGATATTGAACTGGACTATAAATCGGCTATGGCAATTGTCCGAGGTGAAGCAGAGCCACCGCCTGGCGTTGACAAGCAGGCGCTCGCCAATGCCTTGGCTTCCAGGCGAGTCCACGCGGGACACGGGTTCCGGTTTCCAGTGTCCAAAATCCCCAGCAGCGCCCTGAAGATGGCCCTAGGCGCCCTGCGTAGTTCCAGCCGTATCATTGTGGATGAGGATCGGGTCTACTTGGGGTATCTCCACCAGGCCGAGTCAATGACAGCCCGTTGCCTGCGAACGATGGCCGCATCTGAATATGGGAATTTCCCGGATGCGGAGGAGGTTCTGAATCAGGTTTGCGTAGCGGACGGCATCATTCTGGAGGAAAAACAGCGGGAAGCTGTTCTCCGGGCCTGCGCCCACCGGGGTGGAGTTCTGGTGCTGAATGGCCGCGCCGGCTGTGGTAAAACATTTGCCTTGAATATCATTATAAAAGTCCTGCGTGAGCTTTACAAGCGGCAAGGACTGTCTTTTGAGGCTCAGGTCATGGCTCCTACCGGACAGGCTGCACAGGTGGCCCACAAGGCCACAGGGTTGCCTACCAGTACCATCCACCGAGCCCTGCATATCGTTGTTGACAAAAACATGGAGACTGACACGCTGATCACCTGTGACTGTGTGGTTATCGACGAGTTCTCCATGGTCGGTATCAATTTGGCATCCATTTTACTCTCTTCTATTGCCGGCGGCACCAAGACGATTATTATGGGCGACTTCCACCAGCTGCCCAGTATTGACCCTGGCAATGTACTCAAGGACATCATTGAGTCGGGGACCATCCCAGTGGTCACCCTGAATGTGGTCAAGCGTCAAGGAGCTGGCTCCGGCGTCCTTTATAACGCCAACGCAATCCTGGATGGCAACCCCATCAAATCTATGAAGGTCAATGATAAGGGCGTCAAGGATAATGCTTATATTTTCAAGAGCGATGATCCGACGGCCGCCCGGAATGCCGTCGTCTCGATGGTAGCTGCCATGGGTAAACGCGGGTACCGCCTGCAGGACATCCAGGTTCTATGCCCACAGAAGCAGACTGATGTAGGTGTATATGCTCTGAACTATGCCCTGCAGGCCGCGTTCAACCCGCCAGCTGAAAGCAAGGTTGAAGTCTTCAGCCAACGGGTGACCATTCACGATGAGAATGGCGAGCTGAAGACAGTGAGCCTGATGCTCCGGGAGGGTGACAAGGTTGTCAACACCGCCAACAACTATGAGATGAAGTTCTTTACCTGGCAGAAGGGAGTTGGCTTTTCCGAAGACTTCAGCCGCAAGGGCATCGTGAACGGGGAGATGGGCCGGGTGGCTAAGATCATGAAGGTAAAGGACGGAAAGACAGTAAGGCAGCGAGTCTATGTGCAGGTATCCAGCGGCCAGTTTGTGATGTATGAGGATAACTGGGACGATCTGACGCTGGCCTATGCTATGACCATCCACAGGGCGCAGGGCAGCCAGTGGCCCATCGTCATTGCGCCTATCATGTCCTGCAACCGCACGATGCTCAACCGGCAGATCCTGTACACACTCTACACCCGTGCGCAGGACTCGACCGTGTTGTATGGAACACAGGGCTCTATCCAATATGCTATCGACAATACTCATTCGGCCAAGCGGAACACCTGGCTTCAGGAGCGGCTCCGCAGGGCTTGAACGAAAAATTGACCCCACCTCCGATGGATATACTCCGGGAGGTGGGGTTCTTCTTTTGCCGTTTTGGGACTGGTAGTCCGAGTCTTTTCTAACGGAAAAGAGGCGTAGATCCTTTCTCCTGCCAGAGGATGTAACACGGGCCGGCCTCCGTTCCGGGGCCTATGTCGGGTCCGTGAGACCTGCTTCGCCGGTGGCTACGATGGCGCCATCGTCCGGCGTCAGGGTCTCAGCGGGCGGAGTAACGATCTGCGGCAGGGGAGGGAGCGGCTCGATCGTATCCACGGGGGCACCCAGTTCCGGGAATCCCTTCTGGACGAGGTCGTTGAGCCGGACCATGATGGTGGCGGCCTGAGCGCGGTTCATCAGCATGTCGCCGGCAAAGGTGCCTAGCTCATCAGTGCCGACGAGCAGCCCGGCAACCTTAGCGGCCGCAACGGCGCCCTGGTACCGCCGAGGGATTGACTCCCAGTCAGCCGTACTGCTGGCGGCGGCGCTCAGGTTGGGGGAGATGTTGGCACCGGTTGCCCTCATGGCATTGGCCAAGATCTGTGCCATCTCATAGCGGGATACCGGCTGACTCACAACCTCCTGGCTGTTATGCTGCGTGCGGATGTCGACGCCCACATACAGGCCCAGATCATTAGCGACCGTGCAGGCAGCCTTGAACCAGGGGTCGCCTTCAGCAGTCTCCACCGCCTCCAGCTTCTCAGCAAAGAAGGCCCGGGTGAGCATCTGGGACAGGGCAGCGTAGGTGACATTGTCGGCAGGGCCAAACAGACCGCCGCCATAGCCGGCGATCCAGCCATTGGACGCAGCCTGAGAGATGTAGCTGTGTGCCCAGTGGGTCTCTGGGACATCGTCAAATACGGGGGTGGTGGCCGCCAAGGCCGGAGTCGAGCAGCTCAGGAGAGTCACAATGGATATGAGACCGGCAGCCAGGGTTCTGGTTAGAGCTTTCACTAGAATTCCTCCTTGTCGAAGATGGATTACTGAACTATTTATATTATATGCAGATTGAAACGAACATATTTGTAAGAAAAATAAAACACAAGCCCTGGGGCGAACCCAGGGCTTTCCCAACTGGCTGTTAAGCCTCGACCTTTTCGAATGTGGCCACCGTGGCCAGGAAATCAGCCGTACTGAGACGGCTCTTGGATGCCGCGATGAGAAGGGGGAGGCTCCCCTCCAGGTACAGTTCAACGCAGGTATCGATCCGCGCCTTTTGCTCTGCTGCCCTGTGGACATCCTTTAGCAAATTTTCGAGTGTCATGACAACGCCTCCTGTTTGGAATTCTTCTATTTATATTATACCAAAGCCTGGGACTGGCGGCAACTGGAGCTGGCAATTTTCGGCAAACCTTTCCGATGGTTGGCGAAGTCTGGTTTCGGTGATTGGTGGCGGCGTACCCGCATAGAATGGGTTACTTCTGATTTGCATACTATGTTCTTAGACCCCAATTGCGGAGATAAACAAATCAGAAGTACATGCAATTTAGAAAAGGAGGAAACATATGCGAGTCAAATTCAAGACTCAGCAGGAACCGGGGACCCACCTGCACATCTGCAGGAACGGCACCAACTGGACCCTGCAGAGTGCGGGCGGAACCATCGAACAGGTTGTATTCAACGACCGTGGCCTTGGCCTCGATAAGTACCGTGTCATCGTCCAGGAGGATGGGCGTTCAGCCATGGTGATCCGCTTTGCGGACCTCCACCGGCACAGCGACTACTCTCTGATGGACGGCATGACCACTGTACCTGAGATGGTCAAGCATACTGAGTATGCTGGCGCTCTGACCGACCATGGCAATATGTACGGGTTCCTGGAGCACTACAAGGCCATGAAGAAGGCCGGTAAAAAGCCGATCCTCGGCTTTGAGGCCTATCAGGAGAGCCTGACCGGCGATCTGGATGGGGCACACCTAATCCTGCTGGCCAAGAACTTCAGGGGGTATCAAAATCTGCTGAAGTTGACTTCCGAGGCGTTCGACCACTTCTACCGTAAGCCCCATGTGACATGGGCAATGCTGGAGAAGTACCATGAGGGCGTCATCGCAACCTCTGCGTGTCTGGGCGGCATCATCCCCCATGCACTGGAGGAGGGGCAGGACGACACTGCTGAGTATGCGCTCAAGCAGCTGCTCAAGATTTTCGGGGAGGATTTCTACCTGGAGATTCAGCGTCACGGCATCAGGGGCGAGTCTCTGGTTAACCAGAAACTCATTGCCCTGGGCGCGAAGTATGGCATCCCAGTGATTGCCACCACCGACGCCCACTATCCCACTAAAGAGGACAAGGCTGCCCACGAGATCGAACTGTGTGCCCAGACCAAGAAGACGATGGCCGAGCCACATTTCGCCTTTGAGGGAACCGGCTATCATCTGCACACCTCTGAGGAGATGGAAGAACTGTTCTCTGACATTCCAGAGGTACTGGATAATACCCTGAAATTGGCTGACAAATGTGATGTGGAGCTCAAGTTGGGGGATGTGAATCTGCCATACTACGAGATCCCTGCAGGGTTCTCCACGCCAATGGACTACTTCCGGCACCTGTGTGAGGAAGGCTTTCAGAATCGTTTCGCAGGAAAACCTCAACTGACCGACCCTGTGTACAAGGAGAGATTCGACTATGAAATGGCGATGATTGAGCAGATGGGCTTTGCCTCCTACTTCATCATTGTTTGGGACTTCATCAACTTCGCACGCAAAAACAATATCTATGTCGGGCCCGGCCGTGGCTCTGCCGCCGGCAGCTTGCTGGCGTACTGCATCGGCATCACCGACATGGATCCAATCCGGTTCAACCTGCTCTTCGAGCGGTTTCTGAACCCTGAGCGAGTTTCCTGGCCAGATATTGACACAGATATAGAGCATTCTGGCCGTGCCAAGGTTATCGACTACATCACGAAGAAGTATGGCGCCGAGAGTGTCTGCCGTATCGTGACTTTCGGGACTATGGCTGCAAAGATGGTGCTCAAGGATGTGGCCCGTGTTCTGGGCTACCCGACCGGTTGGGCTAACTCTTTGGCCAAGCTGGTACCGGATGACCCCAAAATGACGCTGGTCAAGGCTCTGGACAAGAACCCGGAATTGGCCGCGAGGGCCAAAAATGACCCAGATGTGGCAAGGGTAATGGAAGTTGCAATCAAGCTGGAAGGAAACAAGAGGCATGCATCTCAGCATGCTTGCGGTTTGGTCATCAGCCCAGGTAAGATCACAGACTACCTCCCAACCTCTCTGGAAAAGGATAAGGAAACCGGCGAGCGGAGTCTAACCGCCCAGGTCACCATGACTGAGGTGGAAGACCTGTCGCTTATCAAGATGGACCTGCTGGGACTGAAAAACCTGACAGCCATTCATGAGGTCATCGATACTGTTAAGAGGACTCGCAGCATCGACACTACTTATGAGGACTTGCCGCTGGATGACCGAGAAACCTACAAGATGCTTTCCAAGGGAATCACTGGTGGCGTGTTCCAGTTGGAAGGCGGCGGCATGACCAACAATGTTATCATCCCTATGTTTGATGATATCGACAGCCTGCCTGAGTCTCGGCTGCACGAGTGTTTCGAGCGACTTATCGCTGCTGTGGCACTCTACCGGCCCGGGCCCATGGACTATATCCCGAACTACCTGGAGGGGATGCGGGATACGACTTCTATCCACTATCTTGTGCCAGAATTGGAAGCCATTTTGCGACCCACCTATGGAGTCATTGTATATCAGGAACAGGTTATGCAGATTGTGCAGAAGCTGGCTGGTTACTCGCTCGGAAGAGCCGATGTGGTCCGCAAGGGCATGGCAAAGAAAAAGCGTAATATTCTGGATGCTGAAAAGCTCGTGTTTATCCATGGTAACAAAGAAGCCTATGAATCCGGCAAAGACAAAAACTATGCGCCTGGCTGTGTTGCCAACGGTATCCCTGAAGCGATTGCTGAGGAGATCTGGGCGCAAATGGATAAATTCGCCAGTTATGCTTTCAACAGATCCCATGCAGCTTGCTATGCCTGGCTGGCCAGCATCACGGCCTACATGTCCTGCCACTGGACAGCTGAGTTCTATTGTGCGATGATGAACGCCTTCGAGGATGTGGGCGACAAGGTAAAAGGCTACATGGCCCTGGCAGTCCGCCGCGGTATCAAGATTCTACCCCCGGACATCAACAAGTCTTCTGACCGCTGCATGGTTGAGGATGGCTGCATCCGGCTGGGGTTCCATAACCTGGCCTATCTGGATAAGTTCAGCCATCTGATTGCCAAGGAGAAGACCGACAAGGGCCAGTTCGAGGATTTCCAGGATTTCTATGAGCGGATGACCGACCTCGGTAAGAAACCCAGCAAGAATGTTCTGGAGTCCCTGATATTCTCCGGGGCCATGTCCAGCTTTGGGCTGAACCACCACCAGCTGGTGGAGATGATCCCGATGCTGGAGAAGGACTACAAGCAGAGCATTCCTGTCCGCCAGCTGGGCCAGATCACCCTCTTCTCTCCGGAGGAGATGAAGGTTAAGCCCCCTGAGGCGGCGGAGTACAGTGATCAGTTCCTCATGGAGAAAGAGAAGGAGGCCATCGGCTTCTATCTGACCCGGCACCCAGTCGATGAGTTCTTTGCCAGTGGCAAGGGCGAAGGCTGCATGCCGATCACTGAGCTGATCGCTGAAGAGCCTGACCGCTACAGTTCGATGCAGGTCTGTACTGTCGGCCTGATTCGCGGTCTGCGGACCGTGTACACTAAGGCCAAGAACGAGGAAATGTTTCTGTTCGCGGCTGAAGACCGGTTCAATGAGATTGGGTGCGTCCTGTTCCCCAGAAATGTTGCTGCCAACAAGCACCGGCTAATGAATGGATCTCTGGTCAAAATCGTCGGCGAGTATGTCGTCGATGAACAGCGTGGACCCCAGATCATCGTGCAGAGTGTGCTGGACGCCAACGGAACTTCGAGCACCGAGCTGCCAACAGTGACTGTAACCATTCGGAATAAGGGTGAGCAGGATGAGTTGATGAAGTTCGCTCGCGAAAACCCTGGGACTGTGGTCGTTCAGATTATGGCTGCGGGGAAACTGTACCGGACTGCCCGGTGCATTAAGCTGACCCCTGCGGCAATGGACTTCCTGCAGAGCCACTTTGTCAAGGTAGAAACCTGATCGCATATTGCTACAAGAGAGGAGCTGCCCAATGTTGGGCGGCTCTTCTTGTCTTTAGAGGCGAGGGGGGGGAGTCTTTCTTAACGAAGAAATGTAACACTGAGATTCCTTCTTTGCCAGGGCTATTGCCGCACCGGCTCCTATCGGAGCCCATGTGTGGTCCGTGAGACCTGCTGTCCACCTGGGCGGGTGAGTCTGCTGTTGCGCAAAACAGCAAACTCATGACTATGCCTGTCGACCGCTCCCGGACGCCGCCAGGTGGGGGAAACCCTCACGGACCAGATGCAGCGAGTCCATGTCCAAAAATCAGAAGATAGTTCTCCCCGACTCTTTCCTTCGTTAAAAAAGATTCGTCCATCCTCCAGCTTCGCTGGAAAAATGAAAATTCCCAATACTGCAGAACATCAAAATTTAAGAAAGATGCTATACAGAACATGGCCGGGATATAGCTGAAACCACTCCGGATAAAATGGCAATAGAATTAAAAACATCTGCATATTATATTGATGACGACCGGGGCATGGGCAAACCCGCATGACGCCAGAAGCTGAACTGGACAATAAATTTTGCAGTACCTGCATAATATTTGCTCATCCCCAAACCCCCGCATGTCTGCACACCCGGCCAACCCGGCGAATGGGCTGTAGGCATCAAACTAAAACAAGCAAGGAGTGAAACAAGCATGGGAAACATTAAAGGCCGGGTAGCAGCACTGCCGTTGGCGGCACTGATGCTCTTGACCGCGGTGGGGCCGGTCACGGCCTTCGCTGCGGATCAGGTCAAGCCCAACATCTCCGCGGCATCGTATTTGATCCCCACGGAGAGCACCCAGGCAATCGTCAATGGAGAGATGGTACTGGTTGAGACCTATAAAGTGCCTACCTCCATGGATCCCAATGAGCTCATCAAGGATCCGTTCGAACTCCGCGGTTACTTCTTTGAACTGAACTCAATCATCAAGGAGGACTTTGATGATGCTCAGACAAAGGATGTGACTAAGGAATACTCGGTAGCTGTCAACAGCGGAGAGTTGGCCGATAATATCGGCATGCTCCCTGAAACACTCAGCTACGATGAGGGCAACTGGACAGGCACTCTGTATCCGGTTCTCGGCTCTGTCAATATCCAGGTGACAGATACAGCGACCAGATCCAAGACCAGTTCCACTACCAAGACCTTTGACCTGGGGGAGTTCAACGATCCGACTGCCATCCCTGCCACATATAATGGGATGTCTCGGACCAGCTATGACATCCAGCCAAGCGGTTATATCGATGGTTCTTCAATCCCCTCCGGTTATACCGCAACCGCAACCTACGCCAAGAAGTCCTACTACAAGGTCGACACAGCCTGGAAGATGACGGCCACCTATTCCGGGGTTGCTACCTACGATGAGCTTACTCATTTCCAGTACACGCTGACTTACAAGGGCGATGAGATCCAGGATGGCCAGGCAATCGTGGACGGTGAGCTGATTACAGTTCCCAAGGGTTACGAGGTCGTGGATGGTCAGCTCGTGAAGACTGGCTTCGATTTCGGAAGTTTCTTCAGTAATGTCGGTATTGTGCTGCTGCTTCTGGTTCTGCTCGGCGGGGTGGTCACAGGCATCGTATTTGCCATCCTGACCGGTATCAAGCGTGGCATCTTCTACAGCCGCAAGATTGTGATCGAGTCCCAGGATGACAACTCTGGCGAGTATACCCTAATGCAGAAGGTCAGAGTTAATCCCAAGGCTCCGGCGATCACGCTGGATGTCCTGCGGGCCCCCTCTGCCCGACACTTCAAGTGCTCTATGTCCGGAGGTCTGGCTAAGAAGCTGCGCGGCACGATCATCAATGTATCCGCCGGCGACCAGGTGGTCGCCAAGCACCGCGTTGAACCCTTCAATGACAAGGAGCGGTATGTGTTCGCTGTCAGCCTGGAAGATGTAGATTCTGGGCCTATGGACACTTTCTCCCTCTGATTCTCTCACCGAACTAAAGTTCGGGAGCTTTCTGGCTACGATTCAGTGTTATCATTCTCCATGACAAGGAGGCCTGCAGCAGCGGGCCTCTTTCCTTTTTGCCAATAGAATTTTTCCGGCTTGCATAAAGTAGATATAACAACGACTGCAAAACGAATGGACAGGCGTTGGGATGTACGCATTGGGTGCCAATAAAATGTAGACGGTGTGCATATACTTGAAATAGCCGCAAAATGTCCTATATGCTCCTGGCGGAAGGCTGATTGCGGCACCGTGCCAACAGCCATTCCAAATTGCCCGTTTTCCCATGCGCGGGCGGCCTGTCAGGGGCACAGAATGTGGCAGGAGGCCTGTACGACTGTCGTGAGACAGCCAGTCCTGCTTGTGATAGGCCGCATGGCCTGTATTCCACAGGAGAGGGGAGGTGAAATAAAAATGAAGCGTTCTAAAATGGTAGCGTTCGCATTGGCGGCCGCCCTGTCGGTCTCGATGGCAGTTCCTGCTTTCGCAGCCGGGTATGAATTCTCCGGGCTCCAGCCTGGCGGCAACTTCTACCAAGTGACTGAGCATGGGCAGGCCAATGAGGCTAACTCTGGGACCATTATCGTTGGCGCCGACGGAACTATCGGTACGGATCCGACCGCCAAGCCCCGCATGACTCCTCTGAACGGGATCGAGACTCCTGTGGGTGAATATCCGGACTCCTGGGGTATGGCAACGGACATCAACATCGCCTACACCTCTGTGTTCCCGAACTTTTTCGCCCCGCCCAGCCAATGGTCCAACATCAATGGCCTGGTGATCCTGGATCCCTATGTGGTCAGCTCTGGAGCCCTGCCTACCGGCTATCAGATGGCCCTCGGCTCTCTGTACGGTGCGCCCGTCTTTATCGGGTACATGCCTTGAGTTCAACTAAGGATGAAACCGGCTGGGGGATGACGACCTCCCCGGTTAAGTCCGAATCACTCAGAAGTTTGCTGCTCAAAAAAGCTGAACGAAAACCCGCAAGTTTTATCAACGACAGAAGGAGGACTTTTTCAATGAAGAAACGCAATATCGCGTCCCTGCTGCTGTCGGCGGCCATTGCGAGCAGCATGGCTGTTCCTGCCTTTGCTCTGGAGTACAACTATGATGCGGTCGATTCCGGCCAGCAGTTTTTCCAGGCGACTGAGGTAGGCACAGATGCCGCGGCAGATTCCGACCAGATCGTGGTCGGGTCTGATGGTACCATCGGCACCGATGAGGTGACCCTGCCCAACAGTACCCCGATGTCCGTCACACAGCTGCCTGTTGGAGACTTCCCTGACGGCTGGGGTATCGGCACTGATGTGGCCATCGCTCAGAACTCTGTGTTCCCCAACGCCCTGGCCCCCACTACCCAGTGGAGTGGCATCACTGGTTTCGTGGGCTATGATAACTTTGATATCAATTCTGGCGCTCTGCCCACTGGCTATCAGCAGATGATCGAGTCGTTGCCCACCCTGCCAGTGATGAATCCCATGTATGGGCTGCCCGGCGCGGTACCTGTCTACACGGGCGGCACCTATGGCTATTATGCCTACGGCAACTACCTGTACAACCCGCTGACGGGCGCCTACTATGGCTACGCCTCTGCTGCTACGGACATCACTCCGATGCCAAAGCTGAACAGCAAGACGACTGCCATCGGCAAGCTGAGTATCCCCTCTGTGGGTATGAACAAGTACATTTACGAGGGCACTGGCAAGACCCCTCTAAGCAAGGGCGTCGGACACTTCGGCTGCACTCCTGGCTGGGATGGCAACATTGGTCTGGCCGGCCACAACAGGAACAACAGCAACACTGCTGCGTTCCAGAAACTGAAGGATGTCAAACTGGGCGACCTGGTGTATTACACCACCGCCTATGGCACTCGCACCTATCAGGTGACCAGTATCGACGCCGTGTCCGTGAATGACACCTCTGGCCTGGCCCAGGATGGCAGCTATAAGCTGACCATGTACACCTGCAAGGCCAATCAGCCGGAGCTGAAGCTCAAGGTTGTTGCTCACCTGGTTGCCTGATTCAGCAGGCAGAACTGAAGAAGAGGAGCCCGTCATTGTGGCGGGCTCCTCTTTCTTTTGTATTTTGTAGGGAGAACAGGTCTTTTTTAACGAAGAAATTGGCAGAGGGTTGTTCTTTTGCCGAAGGCCGTTGTTCGGGCGGTTCCCTTACGGGAACCGATGTCGGGTCCGCGAGAACTCCGTTGTTTGGAACAACAGACAAAAGAAAGAGGCCCTGGCAAAATGCCAAGGCCTCATCCATGTGCGGGTTAGATTTTCCCGTTTTTGAAGTCGTCCGCAGCGGCGAGGAACTCGCTTTCAGGGAGCCCGCTCTTTGTAGTAGCAATCTCGCGGGGGATAATCCCGTCCAGATAGAGGCTAATCAGGGTCTTCAGCGTCCCCTTGATTTCGCCACGAGCCTCACCCCGAGCCTCGCCAATGGCCTCGGCCGCCGCCCGCTCATCATGAAGCAACATCTGCAGCGTCATATATCTCGCCTCCGTTTCGCTGTCCGATTTCTTTTCCTTGCATAGCTTGATGGCCGTTTTGGCCAGCTCTCCGGATACGGAGAGCTCGTCATTCTTGGTCCGGACATAGTCCAAAAACTCGATGATGTCCTTGCTGGCGCTCCCCGGAGTCTTGTACTTGGCGTTCAGGAACAGCGCATGGCTGCCGTCGTCGTACAGGATATCCGTGTCCTTGATCCTGCATTCGCGCTCGTACAGGGCAAAGCCCCTCCCGTATGGGTCGTAGTCGCAAACGAAGATCACGAACGAGTTGGGGAGCGAGTCGTAGTCGGTTCCCTGCTCCAGGAAATGCCGGTCGATGCCGCTCTGGTAGTACCGAACACGACGCTCGATGCTCTTCTGGGAAGAACCCTGCATCTCGATGTTGTACCGGGTGCGGTTCTCGTCCTCCAGATCGACATCCAGCCGGATCCCATGAGCCAGGTACGCATCCGACAAGTCCTTCTCCTTGCTGATGTTAACGATCTTCGCAATGGGCCTTTGCAGCAGCGCCTCCAGGAACAGTTTGCAGAGACCCATATCCTGCATCACTTCCCCAAAAAGGAAGTTGTCCGCAAGGCCCAGTGCTTGCAGGGGTTTCCTTGTTTTTGTTGCCATCTGGTTTCCTCCTGTTTGATTATATTATACCCCAATGTCCGGCTATCCTGCAAGATGGTTCCGGCCTTTTTGTTGCCTCCTGAAGATTGTTTTTCCCAAATTGGAGTACATATCGTTATATGCGAGGACTGCCTGTTCCATTCCTGGGCAACGACTGGCAAACCCAGAACAAGCAAATCGTTTAGGGGCACACGACAGTTCTTCGAACCGTCGCAACAGCAAGCCTTAGCAGGCCTCACGGACCCAACATCGGTTCTGGAACAGAACTGGCCCGCGGCAAAGCTCTTGGCAAAGGAAATCCTCTCTGCCACATTTCTTCGTTAATAAAGACCAGCGGCCACCCAGAAACAAAGCTCCAGGTGGCCGCCAGCGTAATCAATCAGAACTCATCATCGTCATCAGAACCATAGTAGCCATTCCGCCCGCTATAAACATATCCGTACATGGCTCGGCGTTCCTTCTCCCGCTCCCGGTGCTGCTTCTGGTAGCAGCTATTGCAAATCGAATATGGGGAGTTCAGGGGGATGGGCCCGCCGCACTGACGGCAGCTGGCTCCGCGGCTCTTCAGGTCGTGGATGAGTAGATAGTTGATCTCCTCAGCTACCAATTCCTTCTCTTTCGCCAGCCATTCTTTATCCCAGGTCAGTCCAAAGTTCTTAGAAAATGAGTAGTAGAGGTCCAGGCTCTTATAGAAGAGCTCCAAGTCGCCCAACCGGTTGCCATCGCGGTTAGGCTTATCCATGGCGGAAGCTCCTCCTGCGCAGGCCCGGCAGTAGATGCCAAACAACGCCAGCAGGTCGGTATCCTTTTCATCGAAGGGGATACTGGCAGCCCGCAGCAGATCCTCCTTGGAGAACTCCAAATGGAGAGTGTTCAGGATATAGTTAATGATGGTGATGTACCGGGTGATGTCCATGCGGTAATAAGGCTTCTTCACTGGCATTTGGTTCCAGACTTTCAGTACATCAATGATGGGCCGGTCGACCTTGAGTACCAAGTCAGAAAAGCCAAGGGCTGCCTCTTTGACATTGCTCGGAACTGTCTCCAGCATCTTGCCCAGGTCATATTCACAGTCAGGCCCAGCTGCAGCAAAGCCCTTGTCATAGATGCCAAACCGGCCAGCCCGGCCAGCAATCTGACGCACCTCGCCGGGCTTCAGAGGCCGCATCTCAATGCCGTCGTACTTCTCATCCTGGGTGAACACGATCCGACGGATAGGTAGGTTAAGACCCATACCAATGGCGTCAGTGGCCACCAGGGCCATCGTGTCGCCATCCAGAAACATCTGCATCTGGCGGCGGCGGGTGGCATAGGGAAGGTTACCATAGATGATGGAGGTGGGTATACCATTATGTCGGAGTTCGTCGGCAAGCTGCAAGACCCGCTTCTTGGAGAATGCCACGAATGCGTCACCTTTCTGAACCTGAGTAATCTTCACGGGCCGGTCCTTCCAGATAAGGGGCACCTTGCGCTCATGCTGGACTACCGTGTAGGGCTCGCCCAGGTCCTTGATAAGCCGCTCCAGGATATGCAAACCCTCAGGGGCCACACACAGGTGGATTTCGGTTGCCTGAACGCCAAGAATGGCCCGTGTCCATGCATAGCCGCGATCCCGGTCATCGATGAGCTGACACTCGTCGATGACGGCTACATCATAGCGGCGGTTGATATCCAGTTTTTCTACCGTGCTGGAGATATGAGTGGCGCCCGGGCGGATATCCTCCTCCTCCCCGGTGAGCATGGAGCAGATAACGCCATCATCCAGCATCCGCTCCTGCACCTCCAGGGCCAGGAGTCGGAGAGGGGCCAGGTAAACGCCCGTAGCCGCCTCCTTGAGCCGCTGGAGGCTCTGGTAGGTCTTGCCGGTATTGGTGCCACCTACATGGATCTCAAACCGGCGTTCCATCTGCCGGGCCGCAGGGTACTCGTCCTTGGGATCCACCACGATGAGTTTCTGCAGATCGCGGGTAATGGCGGCTGGGACATAGTAGGTCAGATAGCAGGTGTACAGGCCTTCATTGACCGGGTAGTTGTTGCGGATCGACTTGAACGAGAAGATGTCGGCCGTTGGTTCTGTAATGCCAGCGTCTACCAGCTGGGATTGATACTCGACTCGGGCCAGCGCGTCAAGGGTGGCAATGTAGCTCTCCACATCGAAGGAGGAATTCTCCTTTTCGATGGCAGACCAGGCAGACTGTCCGACCTTGCGCCACTTCTTTGCCCGCGAGACAGTGGAGGACGCTTCCTTGGCCGATTTCTTGGAGGCAATGCCCTGCAGCTTCTGTATGATGTCGCAGCCACGGATGACCTCATACATGCTGTTCTTGGCCGGCTGAGCGGCCAGAAGGGCCGCTATGAAGAGGTTGTGCCAGGCCGCGGCAATTGGCTTGATCTCAGGAGCAATTGCGGCAGCCTCAAAGGCTGGCTGCAGGATGTCGGCCAGCCTCTTTGCCAACTCAGCTCGGCGCTCGGCCGGGATGTCACGCAGATGAGCCTTGGACTGCTTGTCTGCCGCCTCGTTGATGAGATACTCCACGAATTTAGGGTTCGACTCCAGGGCGGCAGCAACATCAGAAGCCCGGTAATAGACATCATTGTTCCTTTTGGCCATGCAAACAGGGAGTACATCAATCATGGCGTTGGTCCACCCAAGACTCCGCAGTTCTTTCCTTGTGTATTTGGCGCCAGCCTTCTTGAGCGGAATACCATAGTTCTTCTCAGTTTTAGGACTCAATCAGAATCCCCCCCCTTTCACTGCTATTATATGCAGTTGCGCCGGTTCGCATTTCCCATGTGGAACGACGGCAATGCGGATCGATGAGCTTGCATATAATCACTTGGAAAAACAATTAGCATTCTAAGGAGGATGTTTCCATGGGTTATTGTACAACCATTAAGAGGAAAATTCCAGCAATATTGGTGGTTATTGGCACATTGTTAGGGACTGCCGTCCCAGCATTCGCAGTCGGACCATTCCAGGATGTATCACCCGGTTCCAGCTATACCGAAGCCATCCGCTACGCCTATGACAATAGGATCACCATTGGCACCAGTGCGGACACCTTCTCCCCGGATCGGCTCATCACCAACGGGGAAATGTCCATGATGTTCTGTCGGGCTTTCTTCACGGACAAGGAATGGCCAATGGAAGAGGCGATCTCCGAGATAATGCGCAGGCGGGATGGGGTTGTCATGCAACCGAACCTGCATATGGACAGTCGGGTAACGCGGGGCTGGGCGTACAAGACGCTGTTTGCCTGTGCCGGTATTCCTGCATACAGGCCAGAACTGTACAGAATCGACAGCGATGTGGATGACGCGATATTTGCCGCTGCGAATCTGGGCCTTTGCGATATGACGGCAGATCCATGGGAATATGTCACCAGGGCGGAAGTTGTCCAGATGCTGTACTTGATGGGCACAGGACAGACCAACCCAGTCGTTCCACCACCCATTCTGGAGGAGATCAATATCTCCATCGAAGACACCTATGCAGTCTCCAGCGGACAGTTCCTGCAGGAAGTGGAGAAGGTCCCAAAGAGCATCCTAGAGCAGTTCAGCAAGGAAGACTGGTCCCTTGTTGTTGGCAACAAGGAACTTGCCGTTTGGAACTACAAGAACGGAATGTCTGCCAGCGGGTTAACTATATTCGGTGAGAAGACCCTGTTCGTGGCCAACGCTGGCAGCACAATCCATGAGTTCGGGCATTTCCTCCACCATCATGTTCAGGTGCCGGAGATGGTGAAACAGCTATATGAAAAGGAAGCAACGCAGGCAGAGGTCCTTCTGGGGGAGTACGCAATGACGAACGATAATGAATACTTTGCTGAGGTTTTTGAGTACTGGATTGCGTCCAATGGAGATGAGGGACGGTTGTCTAGGCTGCAGGCGGCAGCGCCCGGTACCTACGCCTACTTCGCCAAGCTGGAAGCGAATAATTGGGATATGCCCTAACTCTCGCGCAAAACCAGCCCGGAAGGGCTGGTTTCTTTTTCGCCGCCAATAACAACAGAGCAGCTTGCATACAATATTTACAAAAGGTAGCCGCAGATATGAAAGGATGATTTTTATGGCAAATTCGGCTTCTCCATTCTATAACGAGGGGGCCAAGCTGTTTAAGTGGAACTGGGGCGGATTTCTTGACCCTCTGGGATTTGGTTTTGCGCATAAAGCATACAAAACCTTCCTGTTTGCCCTGCCTTGTCTGGCTCCCATTATGCTAGGCGTCCTTACGGCGACCGGAGTTTTGAAGTCTATTATCCCAGCATTGGCCACTCTGCCGTTGCTCCTGGTATGGAATATCGGCTGCGGAGCAATGGGGGAGAAACTGGCGTGGCCCGTTGGGTTGTATGAGGATGGAGTGGCATTCCGCTCCTCCATGGATACCTGGAACCGGGCTGGCAAACTGCATTTTGTCCTGCGCATGAGTGTTGTGATCCTAATTGCAGCCGCCGTGACTTTGGGGCGGATGTTCTTCTGGCTTGAGATCCAGGATTTCTTTGTGACAGTCGTTCCGGGGTTTCCCATCTAACAGTGAAACGGCAGGGGAGAGCCAGCCTTTTTTAATGAAGAAAAGAGGCGGGGGAATTTGTCTTTGACGGATGCTCTTGCCGAAGCCGGTTCCCTCATCGGGAACCTATGCCGGGTCCGTGAGGTTGCGGCCATGGCATATGGCACAAGCCGTTGTCCCGCGCATGGCTCATGCGATTTTGCAACTATCCAATCAGAGAAGGAGGGAGCGGGACACCCCTGCGTCGGGTATCCTGAAATTAAATGCAGTCCATTGTTTGCACAAACAAGAAACTCATCTCGTTGTTGTGTACAACGATTATATTGGCGATTGGCCTGGTAGCGCCTGTCCATGCCGCTGACGCCCCAGCCGGCAATCCTCCGAAGGTCGTAGAGGCGATCGTGATTCCGCCCGTGACGCCCTTTAAGGATGTGCCAAACGATGCTCCATATGTCCATGCGGTCCAGTACCTCTATGAGGCCGGCATCAGCTGCGGCACGAGTACGGAGACATTCTCTCCGGGCCGGGCAGTCTCACTGGCGGAGATGGCTACCATGTTGTGCCGGGCCTACTATCCGGCCATGCAGATGACCATGGACCAGGCGGCAGCTCTCCTGGCGCCGGGCACGCCCCGGGACAGCCAGGTCTCCTGGGAGTCGGCTATCAGCATGTTGTCTACCTGCCGCGGCGAACAGGTCGATGTTGCCGCACTGAATCAGGCGGCCATTGTGCTGGCTTTGCCGGGCATCCCGGCTGATCGGACTGCGGCAATGACCCGCTCGGGTGCGGCCATCCTGCTGCACCTGGCCAACTCAGCTGAGCTGCAGGGCTGGTTGAATATCAGCATCGAGGCCGACTACCTGAAGACCACGCCTGACTACCTGAGGCTGGCGGATCAACTGCCGATACAGGTGCAGGAGCGGTTCCAGGATGAAGGTTGGAGCACTATTATCGGGAACGACCGGACCACTGCATGGGGGCTTGAACATGGGGGCGCCATTGGCGGACTCACCGTCTATACGGATAAGTCCCTGTTCGTTGCCCACAGGACCTGTTTCTTCCATGAGTACGGGCACTTTCTGTTCTTCGAACTGGGGTGGCCGGAGGATTCTTTCGAGCAGATCTTCCTGGAAGAGTCCAACAACTTAAAGGAGATCCTTGGCGACCATGCCATGTCAGGATACACCGAGTATTTTGCAGAGTTCTTCGAACACTACCTGGATGGGAAGAAGGCACCGGAGGATATGGCAAAGCTGAAGGCAGCCGCTCCCAAGACCTGGAACTATTTCGCCAGCCTGGAGGCCAACAACTGGGGCCTGGCGGAGCCGGCCCTGGAGGCCAACTGATATATGGAAGCCCAGCCATTGCGGCTGGGTTTTTCTTTTGCCGAACGCCCCCACTCCTGCATACTGTGACCACTTATCTTTCCTCACGCGGTCATAAACCATACTGAACCCCGCCGAACTCCATTGTAAAACCATACAGTCGCCGTAATGCACTCGTCAAAAACCGTGTATTCTAATGCCTGTCTCCAAATTACTTCCATATTGTCTGTTCTCGATGTTCTTTTCAGTTTTTGTGAGCCGGACTATTATTGGGGATGTTGCCGACATCAAGATATTGACCCAGAGATATGCGCTCTTCTGGTTATCGGGGAGAATGATGACGCCGAGGAATGCCGTAGATGGTCGATGGCATTAGGATGCCGGCGATAGTTAAACTCTCATTGAAAGTCTGAGACGAGAACTTTCCATCATTCAGGATACCGGCGAAGGTGGAAGCCCTGGCGCATTGGGACGAGGGAGACGCCAGCCTGCCTGGGAATGCCTGGGGAAATACACAAGCCTGGTGGGAATCTCCCGGGAACGGCTGTTTTCGCCAACCATTGCGGTCGTTTCGAGCCTGGGAATGCCGGCAAAAGACGAAGGCATCTTTCAGGACGCCGGGGCGGAACGATGGAACCTGGGGACAACGCCGCGGAGAAACTCACAAAGAACCACTCCCGGCCAACGCAGCACAGTTCCGACCCATTCACATACAACCTGCCCCCAGTCTCCGACCAATCCATCTAACCTTTCTGCCTAGTCTCCGGCCTATGCACCCTGTCTCCAACCAATCCGTCTACAGCCCCGCCGCCGACCCATCCGCCTTCCACCTGCTGCTCCATCGCCGCCCCCCACGCCCACCTCTGCGGCCCAGTCTCCGACCAACGCCCGTACTTCCATGCCGCATCCGCATATTATCTGCATATTATCCCCGCATCCGCATATTATCCGCTTATTATTCGAGTATTGCCCGCATATTAAATACATATTATGTCGGGGCGGATAGATATTATATGCATATTATTCGCGTATTGTTTCGCATATTATCTGCATATTATTTGGTCCGCCGCGGGCTTAGCCGCCTGGTTAGCCGGCATGGCTTGGCCTGCTGGAGGGTTTGCATATCATATGGCCAGAGAGGAGGGATTTGGCATTCTCAGCGTGCAGGAAAGCTAATTGGGAGTCCGCATTGGGCTTAGCCGCCGGATTTGGGTCTCGATAGGGACCGGCCCGTGGGAGGGACTCGGGCAAGGAAGAATCTCCCGCCGCTTTTCTTCGTTAAAAAGACCCGTCTCTCAGCAAAATATAAAAATGAAAAACTGCATATAATATATATGTAGAAGTTCTCCGCACCGTGGGAGACTTAAAACCAAACCAAGGAGGACATAGACATGAAGTATTCAGATCTGAGAAAGATGGACACGATGGAAGCCCTGGCGCTGCTGGCCAGGAAACTGGAGGAGAACTCAGAGTGCATCACCCCCATAGCGGCGATGACGGACGACCAGGAGATGGACAAGGCACTGGAGCGGCTGACCCTGGTGAACCTGGCGGAGGCGTTTGGACTGACGGTGCTCCAGGCTGAGTTGGAACGCACGGGTCGTGACGAGCAGATGAGCGAGCTGGCAGAGGCGGCCATGGCAGTCCTGGATGCCGCCTACGATCTGTCGGATGACATCGGGGAGCTTGAGGGCGACCTGTTCGCCGAGGCCATGGAACTGGTGGACGAGGACGACGAATCTGACTTCGATGATGACGAGGACTTCGATGACGGCTTCGAGGATGATGATTTCGATGACGACGAGGAAAATGTCGAGATGACGGATGCCGAGGTGGAGGCCATGCAGGCTGTGGGCAAGGCTCTGGCTGAGGGTGGTCTTCTGACGCCTGGTGAACAGCTGTACATCGTCCATGGCGATACGATCATTGACGGCGACCTGGAGGCTGGCCAGCGGCTGATCGCCTATGACGCTCCGGTGGGCGAGCTGGTAACGGCCCTGCGCGACGCTATGTTGGAGGCCGGTCACATTGGCGAGGGCCAGGATATCTTTCTGGTGGCCGGGGCTGCCGAGGATGAACCTGGCATCGAGATTGTAAATCTGGAGGACCTGGAGGGCGATGACGCCGAGATGGCCAACGCGCTGATCGGGTATCTGAAGGCCATTGGTGAGATTGAGAGTTCCAGTGACTGCATGATCGGCGTAGGGGTGGATGATTTCGGCAGTATGGAGGACAGCTCTGCTATTGCCATTGTCCGCGGCAAGGACGGTAGGTACATTATGGTCGTGGCTTGACGGCTTGGACCCGGGCTTCGGCCCGGGTCTTTCTCTTTGTTGCGCGAAACAGTTTCGTTAGAAAAAAAGAGGACAGAACATGAAATATTCGGAATTGGGCTATTCCAACTTAGTGGTGGTTTCCACCACCGAGTAGAATAGCGCGAAGCGTGATGCGAGCTGCACTCCGGGGTTTCCCTCCACGCAGACCGCTACGCTAGGTCTGCAGCTCCGGACCATGCCTGGCTGCATCCAGCTTAGGGGTGAGGGCTTCGGCCCCAAATGACTGCCGCCCTCTGGGCGGTATGAGTAACACTACTTTTCTTTAGAAGGGAGGTCAGGACATGTCCATCATCTATGTACAGGACCGCCATGGGAAACCGCTGGCGCCCACCACGAGGGGCGGCCATGTCCGCCGCCTCCTGGACAGCAAGCAGGCCCGTGTGGTCTGCGGCAACCCATTCACCATCCGGCTGATGTACGGGGTGGACCCCTGCACGCAGGGGTTCATCCTCGGCATCGACCCGGGCCGCACCAACATCGGGGTCACTGTAGCGGCCGCCGATGGAACCTGCGTGTTCTCCGCAAAGGCGGAGACCAACAACAAGGATGTGCCAAAGCGCATGAAGGAGCGCAAGGCCCACCGCCAGGCCAGCCGGCAGGGCGAGCGGAAACGCCGCCAGCGTCGGGCCAGGAAAAATGGGACCTGCTTCGGTGAGCGCAAGCGTATCCTGCCCGGCTGCAAAGAGCCGATCACCAACCACTACATCACGAACACGGAGGCCCGGTTCATGAACCGGGCCCGGACTAAAGGGTGGCTGACGCCCACGGCAAACCAGCTGCTGCAGAGTACTATCAGTCTGGTACGCAAGGTCTGCAAGTTCTTGCCCGTCACCGATGTGGTACTGGAGCTCAACGAATTTGCCTTCATGGCAATGGACGACCCAGGCATCCAGCGGTGGGAATATCAGAAAGGCCCGCTGTATGGCTATGGCAGTGTGGAGGCGGCGGTATATACCCAGCAGGACGGACACTGCATCTTCTGCGAGCAGGCGATCGCCCACTGCCATCATGTCATCCCTGCCAGCAAGGGCGGCAGCGACACCCTGGAAAACCGGGCCGGCCTCTGCGGGGGTCATCACGACCTGGTCCATAAGGAGCAGTCCTGGACAGACAAGCTGGCAGAGCTCAAGGCCGGCATGAATAAACGCTATGCAGCCCTCAGCGTCGTGAACCAGATTATCCCGCGTCTTGCGGATGAGCTGGGGAAGATGTTCCCGGGCCACGCCTTTGCCACCAACGGATGGAGCACCAAGCAGTTCCGGGATGCACATGGGATACCCAAGGACCACAACACGGATGCCGACTGCATTGCCTGCTCCATTCTGGAGAATCCGACCATTAAGCTGCCGGAGAAGGTGTACGAACTGCGCAAGTTCCGGCGGCACGACCGAGCTCAGATATCCCGTATGGAGGACCGCAACTACTACCTGCCCGGAGCAGACCCGAAAACCGGCAAGCCCAAAAAGGTCCTGGCCGCCAAGAACCGGCATAAACGCACCGAGCAAAAGACCGACAGCCTGGAGGAATTCCGGGCAGCTCATCCCAATGATGTGGGGCGGCTGATGGTTGCTCGTGGCGGACCTAAGCATAAGGACCCCAACCGCGTTCTCCCGGGAGCTATCTTCCAGGTGGAGACCAGATCTGGGAATGTTGAGCAGCTGGTGCTCCAGGGAAGTCATGGGCGGGACAAAAATGGCCAGCCGCTATATCTGGAGTTTGTCGGCCAGGGTAATTTCCGTCCAAACAGGTGCAAGTATGTTGCCCGAGGTAGAGGTTGGCAATTTGTCTAATCGCAGATGTACAACCACAAAATTGGAAGAGCCGAAATTTTAAGGAGGACCGAACATGAAATATTCAGAGCTGGAGAAAATGGACCACATGGAGGCACTGCTGATGCTGTACCGGAAGATCCGGGAGGTCCGGCCCACGGCTGACGCCATGTCGTGTCTGGTGGTCGATCCGGATATGGACCAGGAGATGGCAAATGTTTCTCTGGCGTTCATGGCAGAAACCTTTGCGATGCAGGTGATGCAAGAGGAGCTGGATGAGACGCCCGTGGATGAGGAGCTTGGCAAACTGTACGAGATTGCCAAGTATGTCCGCGAGGAGGCGGTAGGGCTGCTCGGCTCCTGCTTTATGCTGCAGCGGCAGTTGGCGCCGGATGCCCATGAGATGCTGGAGACGGAGGACAACGGCCGTCTCACCGACAGGGAAGCAGTCCTCATGGAGGACCTCTGCAAGGCTGTGGTGGATGCCGGGTTTATGGATCCGGAGAAGGAGCGGCTGTTTGCAGCCATCTGCGATGAGGGAACGGACCGGCTGACCCCGGTGGGGCGGCACATCATTGATCCGGAAGATGAGGGCTCCGAGCTGGTTTTCGCCCATCTGGAATGCCTGGAGTCTCTCATGCAGCAGTATAAGCACATCGGGAAAACCCAGTACCTGGTGCTGTCGGTGGGATCCAAGGAGGACGAAGACATCGAAGGCGAGGACCTGCCGCTGGTATTCGAAAGAAGTTTCTTCCCGGATGAAGGCGGCTGTGGGAGCTGTACTGGCGAGGATTGTCTCCGGATCGGGGTGGGCGACGGGTGCCATTGGAAACGGGATGATGTGCTGTTTGCGGAGAACATGGAGCCGGGGGACATGAGCGATGCGAAGGTGATGCTGATGATTCTGCGGATGATGGACGGCATCGTGGATGGACGGAAGCTGTTCGAGGAAGGGGACAAGCTGCTGGTGGGATACAGCAAGGATTTTGCCGGGGCAGGCAAAAAGACGGTGATCAACTTCTGCGGGCAGAGCGGTAATGGGATCACGATTTTGAAGTAGGCGGGAGATGGGACCCGGGCTTTAGCCCGGGTCTTTTCTTTTGTTGGCTTTCTTTGGGAGTATTGGCATGAGGGGTGCTATTTCCTATATGGGCTATATGGCATTTTTGCGCTGACGAGTGCGGGAATTTGGAGGGTCTTCTTATAGGGGCTTCTCTAGGGATACTCTCCTATATGGGGATGTGGTTCTTCTTGCGACGGGTGCTGGTTGTACTGTTCTTTTGGGATATGAGTCGTTGTGGTGCGTGTAGCGCGGGTGTATAAGTTTTCTTAATAGGGCAGCCTGTCTTTCTGGATATATAGGAGGTTCTTCTGTTATATGGGGATTTCCTTTATTACCGAAGAAATTTGGCGGGGGGGGTCTTTTTGCCGGGAGGCTGTCACCGCGGTCCGGTTCCGTTCCGGAACCGATGCCGGGTCCGTGAGATAGCCGTTCTCATCGGACTTGGCGGGGGAAGCCGCATCATCTTCCGGCGCGAGCGGCTCGCATCGCCTGCAATGTCTGCCGCCCGACCGGACATGCCATGTCCGATTCTCCATCGTAGAGAAAAACGATTTGCTCCGCGGAGTCCTCACGGACCCGACTTCGGTCCCGGCAGTGACCGGCTCCGGCAAGGACCTCTGGCAAATGAAACTCTCCCTGCCTCTTTTCTTCGTTAAAAAGACGCGTTTTCCGCACCCGTCCCGCATGGGCCCCTCAGAATAGCATCTTCCGTCCCCGCATAGGATAGCTTCAGAAAACCAATTTAGGAGATAGCAAAAATAGGAGGTACTCATATATGTCCATAGAGAGTATTCCAGAAGTTCCCAGCTTTAGCCGTGGGGGAGATTCACCGTAAACCGCAACAGGTTCGAATTATATCAGGTTGCGGAGACTGCGGAGAATTAGAAAATAGGAGGGATTTTGTTTGGCAAGCATTATTAAGTTCGGATCGCTCGTGATGAACGGCGAGGTTTGTCCATTCCCGACCCTGCGGGACGGCAAAGATTTCTGGCTGGGCGATACGGCCGAGAAGCATCAGATCCACTGGCTGGTAGTGGACAACAAATTAGTCTGCTGCTGGAACCTCATTACGAGGCTGAGCTGGGAGGAGCTGGAGGCAGGGCGCTGGGCATCCGGGAAACCTGTTTTCCTGGATGGGTTCTCGTTCGGCTGCCGGCTCCTTCAGCAGTCTGACGACGGCAGCTACGAATGGGACAGAGCGATGGAGGCTTGCGGCGGCGACAACGCTGCGTTCCATTGGCGAAACTGCCCCAGTTGGACCCGGGAGAAGCGATCTGACGAGAGCTGGGCAGGTCTTGCCTGCGGCGGAGAAAAGAGCGTGGAGCCGTACATCACCGCTGGCTGGAGGCCGGTATTGGTCCCCTTAGGACAGGATTCTCCCCATGATGAGTTTCTCCCTGGATGGGACCTGCTCGTTTGGGGCAGCAACTTTGTCCTGGATGGCGTCCTACAGGAGCAGACTCAGTACGACATATTACTGCGCATGAGGCGGGAGGTTTTTCTCCCGGAAAGTCCTGCGTACAGGCTGTTCGATGACAATTTTGTAGCGGTGGATCCGGCGCAGGTAAAGTTCGTGCAGGTCGCCCGCCAGAAAGCGGGGTGAGGGTAATGGCAACGCTGTTGTTGGGGGCACTCGTGCAAGATGGGAAGCGGAATCAGTTCCCGACAGCCTATTCTGGCGGCAAATTTGGATTAGCCGATGCGGACGGTACGCAGCCGATTCCCTGGCTGGTTTCCGGCGGCACGCTCTTTTGCTGCCACAATCTTCTCACGGGCATTAGCTGGAAGGCGCTGTCTCAGGACTCCAAGGTCTTTGGCTGCAAAGCAGAAATCGAGGGGTTCAAGTTCCTCTGCCGCATTCCTTACCCGGGCACGACGCCAGGCGGAGAGTGGGATGCGGCCGTGGATCTGGCGCAGGGAGATGACCGGATACTCCATTGGAAGAACTACCGGTCCTGGTGCCAGAGTGCCGGGATGGATAGCGTCACACGCGTTGTCCGCGGCGGCGGCGCAACTAAGGAGTGGCAGTCGTACCCGGAAAATGGGTACGCCGGGTGGCGTCCAATTTTGGAGCCAAAGGGGGTACCGATCCCTGAGTCTGGGCTCCGGCTGCAGGCTGGGTATGAGCTTCTGGTCTGGGGAACCGACTGCGTGCTGCGCGGCAAGATACTGGATCAGAGCGACTACGACCTGGTACTGCAGTCCTCCGGCACCTGGTTTGCGGATGATGCCGGTTCTCTGTTCCGGCCTCTGGAGAAAAAACTCCGGACGATCATTGTGGACAAATCCCAGGTACGGATGGTGCAGATCGGAAGATTTATCGGGTCCTGAGCATAGGGAGTCTTGGCATTTGCCTTGGCTCCCTTATTTTTGCCCCACCGGACATGCCGTGTCCGTTCCTCCGTCGTAGAGAACTACAATTTGCCCAGCGGAGCCCTCACGGACCCTACTTAGGTCCCGGTAGGGACCGGCTCCGGCGAGGGCCTCTGGCAAACGCAACTCTCCTACCTCTTTTCTTCGTTAAAAAAGACTTGTTTCCCGTACCTACCTGCATAGGCTCTCTCAGAATAGCATCCACCGTTCCCGCATAGGATAGTTTCAGAAAACCAATCTTGGAGATAGTGCAACAAAAGGAGGAATCAATTTTGAAGGCAAAAATTCGGAATTTAGGCACGCTGTACTCAGGTAGTGAACTGATCGGCTCAAGATGCAGCATCGCCTATTCGAAGGGCGACCATTCAAGAGACATCAACATCCGAGATACGGTTCCCAACCTGGAAATCACATGGGTGGAATACGACGGCCTGCTGATGGCCCAGTATCCGGTTCTCTGCAAGATATCATTCGATGATCTGAAGTTTGCCGGACTCATCCAAGGCAAGCAGGTTCAGATTGATGGCGTCCACTATGAGCTCCGGCTGCTGCGTGGCGGACTTCGGGATTTTCCAAGCCCTGACGACCTGTGGGTACGCGAGGTCTGGAAAGCCGCGGAGCACATCTGGAAGCATGAGGATTTGCGCTGTTGGGGATACCGCTCCCCGGCGCCAGGCTCATGTTCTTTCGATGGTGTTCTCACGGCCCTTACCGACTCAGACAGTCCTATCTGGACGGCAGTCCTGCCAACCGATACGCGCTCTGAGACGATCGGCTGGCGGCCAGTGCTGGAACCAGTTTTCGAGGATCCGAAGCTGCTTCTGCCAGGCACTGAAGTCTCCATCCGCTTTTCGAGCGGAGAACTCGTGATCGGCAACCTGCAGGAGGTGAACAACTATGATATCGTTCTCTCCAACAGCAATGGATATGGGAAGGAGGGTTCCTGCAGGCATATCGGTGACCATGTTCTGTGCATCGATCGTAATACCATCCGGGAACTTCGGCGGATGAGGAGATATGGTGACGGCGGCTGCTCCGGCCTGCAAAAAATGTCCGGTTCAATCCTGCCACGGGAGGATGAATGAGAGATGCCGACGAAAATCAGAAAATTTGGGACTTTGTTCCTGAACGACCAGCCGTATATCGTTGATCCAAACGGACTGATGGATATGCCAAGCGGGAGCATTTCGATTCAGGATACGGTGCGGGGGATGTCTCTCGAATGGTTGGAATACGACGACCAGCTGGTGTCAAAAAGCCCACTCCTGCGCTTTGCCTTTCATCCGGCACTGCTGAAGAACCATCTGGCTGGCGGCCAGGAGGTCTGCCTGGAGGATGTGCGCTATGAGATCCGGCTCCCGATTGCCGGGACTGCAAATGTGCCGAGTCTGGACGACCGCTGGTTCCGGCTGGGGCAGCCGGTCTTCTCTCTGGGCGACAAGGCCAGCGCCCTGTGCCTGGGGATCCGGAATAAATATTCGGTTCCTTCGGAGGACGATCTGGTGTTTGCCTCCCACTTCGCCTACATGGACAGCCCGCAGTGGATGCCTCTCAGCGACCTCACCGGTATCCAGATGTTCGATATCTGTTGGAGGCCGATCCTGGAACCAGTATTCCTGGACCCGGAGAAGCTGAAGCCAGGAACGGCGGTTCGCGTCCGATATGGTGTACTGTCAGAGGTTTTTGGCAATCTGGTGGAAGTGTCCAAGTACGATATTGTTTTGGACAACATGTTTGGGTACTCCACGGCGAAGGATGGGGAGGGCGCAAAACTCATCGGGGAGAAGAAGCTCGTGATCGAGCGGGCTTCGATCCATCAGCTGCGGCGGAATCGCGGCTGATGCCGCATAGGGTTTCTCTGGAAACCTACCGCACAAAGGGCCTGGGCATCTTTGCCTAGGTCCTTTCCCTATATTGGGGAAGGCATGTCTTGTGGGTTTTCGCAGAAAACCTATGTGGGATGCTGTTAGCCAAGGTCTCTCCAGTCTTTTTTAACGAAGAAAAGTGGCTGGGAGATTTTCTTTTTGCCAGGTGTCCATCGCCGCGGGTCGGCTCCGGAACGGAGCCTATGCCAGGTCCGTGAGGTTGCCTTCCGGCGTTGGGACCATCATCTGCCGACGCCGGTGTGGGCAGCCTGCGTTGCCTGCCGCATCTGCTGTCCGGCTGGACATGCCGTGTCCGTCCCTCCATTGTAGGGAACAACAATTTGCTCGGCGGAGCCATCACGGACCCTACACAGGTTCCCGTTGGGGAACCTGCGCTGGTCACCGCTCCCGACAAACAAAACAACCCCCACCCACTTTCTTCGCTAAAAAAGATTGTTCTTTTCCCGTCTTTGCCATGAAGAATAGCATCCGCAGTATCCGCATAGGATAGTTTAACAGCAACAATTTAAGGGAAAATATATCAAGAAGGAGAAAACACATATGGAGACTAAGTTGAAAAAATTCGGCACCCTCTTCATCGATGACAAGCCGTACCAGACCTCAGATATCATTGTTCCCACCGAACTGGATGGGCGGAAGGTCGAGATCGGGGATACGGTCCCCGGCTTCGAGATCGAATGGGTGGAAAACCACGGCATCTATATCCCTCGTATGCCACTGTGCAGCCATGTCTCCTATCAGGATCTCTGGTACATGAGTGGCAAGGACGGCATCCGTGTCAGCATTGACCATGATCTCTATGAGATGCGCCTGCCCACCCTCGGCTATCCCAAGAAGCCATCCCCGGACGACCGTTGGTTCGAAGCGGTGAAGGCTGATGTGGAGGATGTCTGGCTCATGGAGGGCATGAAGATCTGGGCTGAGCAGGAGCCTGAGGAGGACCCATTTCACTGTCGGAATGTAGTACTGTTCACTCTGGGCCGCCGCGACCGGCGGTGTCCTGAGATCAGGAGAGTTGGCAGCAAGGACATTCGGGCGGCGAACATTGGCTGGCGTCCGATGCTGGAGTGCATCTCCCTGGATCCGGAACAGTTGGCGCCCGGCACGCCTCTGCGCGTTTTCTTTGGCAGCCACACGAGCGCCTATGGAAAACTGGGTGATGTCACCCTATATGATATCGTCCTAGAGGAGCTGTACTCAATCAGTCAGTATGACCCGGCCGGCAGCTTCATCGACCGCAAGACAGTCATCATCGACCGCAGCAGTATTCAGTATCTGCGGTACGACCGCGGTGAATAGGAGGGAACAAACATGGTAGGAGAAACTGAGATCCGCAAGGCATTTTCATTGTCCCTGAACGGCACCACGGTGGAACCTGGGTGCATTTATGGAGGGCCTGATGAAGCGCCCCACCTGGACTTGGTCCAGGAAGAACCCGGCAAAGAGATCTTCTGGATCAAGAACGGCGGCGTCTATGTCGCCGCACGCAACATCGTATCCGGCGTCAGCTGGACTGATTTGTATGTGAACGGCTGGGTATTGGGCAGGGAGCTGGAGTTGGATGGCCGGGCCTATCTCTGCCGGCTCATGGAGGTCGGCGAGACGGCGGACCGCTACTGCGAATATGAGCGGTTACTTGCCTTTGTGGCGCTCGACCACGCAAGGACCAATTCACTGTCCTGGGGCAGGGAGCAGACAGGGGAAAAGATGGCTGCCGCCCGGGGCGGATCCGGCTGTAAGAACTGGTGTTCGTTGCCATACGACAACCGAAGCGGCGCTTGCGGCTGGCGGCCCATTCTGGAACCAATCATGCTAGTCTTGAACGATGCGTCCATTGGCCAGGACATCGAAGTCCGCAAGCTCGGCAGCAATATCGTGGTATGCGGCAAGCTGCTCCATTTTACCGACTACGACCTGATCATCGAGGTGGATGGATTTGTTTGGCCAAGCCTCGATTGGGGCAAGGAGATCGACCCAGGTATCTGGGCCCTGGATAGGAGCCAATTAGGCTATATGTCATATATCTAAGAGGAGAGGAGAACCAAGATGGTTATAGCAATTCGAGAATTCCTAGCGCCAATCGTGGATGGTATCAGCCTGGATGCCAGAACGACCATGATGGCCGGGCATGCCCGCATTGGGCTCACGGACAAATGTCCAAATGGCGAGAAAACGATTCGGTGGCTGCAGCGCGGTTTTAGGTTTGTGGCCATGGACAATGTCCTGCTGGGTGTCTGCTATGACGATCTGGATGAGTGCGGTCTGGTGCATGGCAAGCCCCTGGACTTTCTGATCGATGGACTGGAGTACCAATGCCGGCTGCTCGCTGTTGGCAGCAGCGCCAAGCAGCGCAACGAGTGGGAGGAGTTCTTTGCCGGCCTCGGCGATGATCTCACCCGGAGCATGGACGGCTGCTATTCCTGGGGACTCGACTCTCTGGAGGGCGGCCTGGCGGCTGCCCGCAGAGGATGCGGCATGGCCAACTGGACCCGGTTCAGCCAGGAGGCCCGCCTGCCATTGGTAGGCTGGCGCCCTGTACTGGAGCCGATCCTTCCGCCCATAGACGACATCCCTGCAGGTTTCCAGCTGAAGGTCATCGGTAAGGATTTCATGGGCCTGGAGGTAGTCGTGGAGGGAACTCTGGTCTATGCCACTGACTATGATCTGTTCCTGCGGGTGGATATGTTCCCGGATAAGCGGCTCCATTGGTGGCAGGCTGCGGGCACCGCCCCTGGTGTCATCACCGTGGACAGGGCGGCCATTGTCCGCCTGGCGGCGCTTTGATCGCACTATGGGGTCTGGGCAGTTTTGCTCGGGCCCCCTGCCTTTTGCTGATATGCGAAATTCGGCAAGTGCATATAATAACAGTGAGAGAGCGAACTTTGGCGCTCGTTTCGCTGGTGGAGTGTGCATGGAAGTTCGCCGCGGAGAATTCGAGCTCTGGGCGACAGCAGGATTCGGAGCATCTTTTTTAACGAAGAAAGTGTGCGGAGGATTTTTCTTCCTCCAGATGCTCTGCTACGGGCCGGTTCCGTTCCGGAACCGATGCCGGGTCCGTGAGGTTGCTCTGGCGTACCTCCCCCCATAAGCAAATTGTTTCGGACCACACGACCCGCTTCGCTAGGGTCGCAACATTTTGCTGCCGTCCCAGATGGCAGCGGAAAGGAGAGAACAAACAACATGGAGAATATCATTTCGATGGGCACGCTGTACTTAAACGGCCGTCCTGTGGGCGCACAAACTGCCTGCCCGGAGGACATCCAGGACATCCGGCTTGGCGATACGGTCCCCGGCAAGGAACTTAGCTTCGTGCTGGTCAACGGAGTTCTTGTTGCCAACAACAGCGTGATGCTGGATGTCCCATTTGAGGTCCTCCGCGCCAGCCATCTGGTTCGGGCACGGGCTGTCGTCATCGATGGTAGCAACTACCGGTGCCGGCTGCTCCGGACGGACAATGATGAGAATGACGCCGATGAGTGGGACCAGGCGCTGATCGCTACCGGCGCGAACCGGAAACTCTGGAACCTGTACGACAACGAGCCATTTTGGACGGTGAGTCCGCATGGCATGGAGGTTCGGGGCGGGCACGGAGACCCAGAAGGCAGATATGCCTGGCGGCCGGTACTGGAGCCATTCTTGCTGAATTTCTCCCGGCTGCGCAAGGGCGGCATGGTCATCGCCGGCGGCGGGAACAGCCTGTTCCACGCCCTGCTGCACGATGTCACCGACTACGACCTGATCCTGGATGTGGATGGCGACGACAATATAGCGACCGAAGATGCGTTCGTCGCCAGCTCCGGCGACGGACATCTCATCCTGGACCGGTCGTCCCTGGTAGTCGCCCGCATGGTGCCGGAACAGGAGGCACCCCAAGGCTAATACGATCCAATTTGGAAGCCTGTACCTGGGAAAGACTCCGGAGATTGCCCAGTGCGTATATCCCTGCCACCGGCCGGCCATCAGCGTCGGCGATATGATGGGAGGGAAGGAAATGCGCTGGGTGCTGGTGGATGGCCTTCTGGTTGCCAGCTACCCAATTCTCTATGAGACCTTGTCCGCAATATGAGCTCCCTGTTTTGTGCAACAGGGAGCTTTTCCCTTGCTGCCAGAAACAATTTGCCGGTGGCGGTTCGCGGTAGGGGCGCTCTCACGGACCCGACATAGGTTCCAGCCGCGGGAACCGGCTCGCGGCTGTGGCCAGGGGCAAACAAGACAAACCCTGGCAGCTTTTCTTCGTTAAAAAAGACTCTTCTCTGGAATTGCTTGTCCGGAAAAGAGCCATCCTGTCCGCCTGCAGAGAATGATATCCTCCCTGTTCGCATAGGATAGCCTTAGACATCCAATTTTGGAGAGAACCAAAACCAGGAGAAAATTAAAAAGAAAGGAGAAATTGCCAAAATGGCCAATAAAATATATCTTGGTACTGTCTGGGTGAATGGCGAAAAACAAGCGCCTGTAGCCTCCTATGCCAGGATCGCCGGGGATGACAATGTCGTGCCCATCATTGAGGTGAAGGACAGTGAGGACAATGACCACAATATTCTTTGGGTTGTTTGCCATGGTAATCTGCTGGCGGCGGAACCGCTGCTGGTCAGCATCAGCTACGATGACCTGCTGTTTCACGGCTATCTGTTTGGCATTCCGGTCAGTATCTTCGAAGAGTGGAAGGAGTTTGGCTCTGTTGGACCAGCTGCCTATTCCTTGCATGGGAGCGGCACTTTGATCGCGGGCCCTGTGGATGCAACCGTCTCCTTGTGTTCAGTCGCCAATGGGGCGCCTGGAGGTGGGGAGATGAACTCCAACTTCAAGATGGCCCGCCGCAGCGGGATCGTCTGCTGGCGGCCGGTGCTGGAGCCCACCACTCAGGTGGAAAAACAGCTGGAAGGCCTCAAGCCTGGCCACTGGGTCGCTATCTGGGGCGGCGATAGTGTCGTATCCGGCATCCTGAAGGAGATCAATAACTACGATCTGATCCTCCACCATTCGTCCGTGGACGGGCTGGAGGAGCAAGACAAAGGAGTCCTGGCCGTTCCGCTGCCCGATGGACGGGTGTGCGTAGATAAGGTGGCCATCGTGGGAGTGCGCACGAACCCCCAGGACCAAAGAAGGAGAGCAACATGATGGTTAGAAAACTGTCGTTCGGTACTCCCTATCTGGACAATGTACCGGTGAAGCCGGGGGAACTCGACTGTTTGCCCGATACCAGGAACATCTGGATCGGTGAGTCTAAGAAAGGCAAACAGATCAACTGGATCCTGCAGGACGGCAGACTGATTGCCGACCGGGTTGTCCTATGGGGCGTCGCCTGGCGCCAGATGGTGGCGAACAGCCTTGCCAGTGGAGAGGCGCCGCCGATCAACCTGGAGGGGCAGCTGTTCCGCTGCCGGCTCCTGGAGATCAGTCCTCAGCTGGATGAGTGGAGTATGGCTCTGTGGGCCAAAGAGCTGCTCATCTGGGCATCCGAGAAATACCGCTACTTTTGGGTGATCGAAACGGACGGCGAGGAACGCCGTCCGGGCCGGCGCAACAGTATGCGAGCCTGCCTACCCACGAAGACTGATCAGAAGGAGGGTTGGCTGCCGGTACTGGAGCCCCTGAAGCCCCACTTCGGAAACCTGGAGAAAGGCCAGTACCTGGAGGTCTGCTCCAACGAGCAAATCATGTCCGGCTGGTTGCACGACCAGACCGACTATGATCTGATCCTCCGGCCGGACCCAAAGGAGTTCATTCCGGACGACTTGGATCCTCAGATATTTGCCGCCGACGGCGATATGTTCGCTATCAGCAAGGCAGGTATTCGGATCGTGCAGCGGCGGAAGGAGGAAATAGGGAATGGCTAATCGGATTCAGATGGGCTCTATCTGGATGGACTGTAGTATCCAGAGTCCATGCTTCAGGTTCGAGCCTGAAGAGCATTTCCCCTTCGATTCGCCTGCCAACATAGAAATCCGCGACAGCACCAGTAGCCCATCTGATATAATTTGGGTCGTTGTGAACAACAAGCTGATCGCCGCCCGGCCGGTCATGCACACAGTTAGCTTTGCAGACCTGCAAGAGCTAAACCTGGTGCATGGCTATGAGGTCTCTATCGATGGGCAGTGGTACCAGATCCGGATGCTGATGGATTTGGACGAGTGGCTCTTGGCCCTGGAGGCTGTCGGGGAGGACGATCATATCTGGCATTGGGAACAGTGCCAGTCGTTCCTCCAGCAGCCATCCGGCAATGGACTCAGGGTTCTCTGTACAGATTCGCGTAGACTGGATCAGCCAGACATGGTCATGCGGACTGACCGCCGTCAGCAGACTGGCTGGCGGCCAGTGCTGGAACTCGCCAGGAAACCTGATTTCCAGAAGCTGGAGGTTGGACAGAAGCTGCTCTGCTGGGGCGGGCAGAGCCTGGTGAACGGAATCCTGCTGGAAAATGGGACCTATGACCTGGTCCTTCAGCGGCAGGATGGCACCGATATCAGCCCCAAGGATACAGCAACATTCGCAAGCCCGGCCATGGACGACCAGGTCATTGTGAACAAGTCGGCCGTGGCTGGGCTCAGGAGAAAGGAGAAATAGAATGGGAACAAGTTCAGATTTTTTTGACACTCTGAAAGGAATTTCAGAGCACATGGATCTCCCCCAGGAACTCAAGGATATGCTTCCAGCCTTCATGGATAATACAGGCACCATGATCTCCTACGGAGATCTGGACAGCAAGAGCTCTCAGGAGCTGAAAGACATGCTGGGTCTGCCATTCATTGATGAGCAGCCGCCTGGCGAGTCTATTGAACTCGATGAGGAGCTGCTCGGAGAGGAGGTCGTCATCTGGGTGTTGGAAAAGCACAACAATGATGTTGTCCGTGACGGCGAAGCCATGCGCGTAAGTGGTACTCTATCTGAGTTCAACGACTACGATGTGGTTCTGAAGAACGGCCGGTGTAGCGGCAGCTGCTCGGTAGCCAAGCAGATGGATGGCAGCGTCATCGTGGAGCGGGAGAAGATCATCTCAGTCAAAAAAGTATGAGGAACCACAGCCTTACAGCTGTGGTAGGAAGAAGGAATATTTATGCCAAATCGTTTGCAGATTGGGACACTAATCTTTGGCGGCGAAGCAGTAGTTCCTCCAGAGAATGGAGTTTTATATAGGCCTTCAAAAGAAAATTCTGCTCCAAAGATTGTGGATACCCAAACAGGAAAAGCAATTACATGGATCGTTGTGGGCGGTAAACTAATGGCAGATCGTTGCTTGCTGAGAGATATCAGCTATTTTACCATCGACACAGAGTTCCTAGCCGGCCAGTGCAAAATTTGCCTGGATGGCCGAGAATATATTTTGCGGTTACCCAAGGTAGGAAAATACAAGGACATTCCAAATGAGTGGGATTCGGCCTTGTTTGATGTAGGGGACGATAATTCAATCTGGCATTGGCATGGGATATACACTTGGGGCTGTGATAAAACAGATGATGACGACTATCCTGGCTACTGGGCCCTGCGTGGATATGACACTCCCTGGACTTGGACAAAGTATGAGCCGGACTATAGCGATGGTTGTGGTTGGCGCCCGGTTCTGGAGCCAGTTTCAGTGGAACCCAACCCGGGGCTCATTGGACAGGAAGTGTCCGTTTGGTATGGACAGCAGATCATCTGTGGCCTGTTGGACTCGTACACGGCATATGATATCTGTCTGGTGCGTGCAAGGAAAGTTTTCACGGATGATGGCAAGTGCGAGCACTGGTATGAGCATCTGCCCGATCTAAAGATTGTTGTGGACCGAACCAAAATATCAGCTTTGCACCATAGATGAATTTTATAAGGGGGAAAATAAACAATGGCAAATTATTATTACGGCACACTGCAGTTAAGAGGCCCCCAGGGAGCGCTCGAAAAACTGACAGCCCAGCTAGAACAACTGAAGGACTGCTGTTTGGCCTACGGTGATGCTGACACAGACTACCTACCGGCAATGTTCGAGGACTATCCTTTGGAAGAAGGGGTCTTTTGCGATGGTTGGCGGACTGAAGAGGGACACCTGGAAATATACACCCGCGGTCGTGGCACTGTCGGCAACCGGTTTGCTGCTATCCTGTGCCAGTCTCTTGGACTTAGCGGGACGCTGAGTGTGGAGGCGGAAATGGGCGGCGAAGAGCAGTTCAAGTTCAGCTTCGACGATACCGTCCCGGTTTGCACTTTGCGGAAGCTGGGCCCTAATTCTACAAGTGAATCTCCCCACGGCTAAAGCCGGGGGCTTCTGGAATACTATATACCTCCCCTTGCGGAGGGGCATATAGCCAGTACAGAAGGTTCAGAGGAGGATTCACCTGTTTCCGATTGATCCTACCACAACGGTTTGCGCGGGCCCTGGGACGGGTCCGCGTCCTTTTTAGGGAAGCCGTGGCAGGAAACGCTGGGGTGTTGCTTTCATCCGTCCCCAAGGCCGCCAGCCTCCGGCAACTGCCTTGCGGCCGATGCCTCAGGACAAGCCCACTGGTGACCGCGCTGGGTTCCGGTGCAACTCTTGGTGGGGGTTATCTCAAAACGGAGTGTATCTACCGACACAAACCGGCCTCATTCTGCCAGGCCGATGAGATGATTGACCGATACATCTACTTCTGCAACCACGAGCGCATCCAGCTAAAGACTGGAGAGGCACCGCTGGCGCGGCGCCTCTCCACCTAAAACTCAATATTTCCTACCAGGGCCCCTTTTTGTACTGCCTGCACAAGATGGGGCAGTTCAAAAACGCCCAGGCCCTTCATCATAGCGGGGCAATTCCTCTCCCACCTCTATAGGCGGTGGGGTATTGATGTCAGACGCAGACCTCATCGTCAGAAAGCCATCCCGATTCCTCTTCTTCCTGCATTTTGAGACGGATGATACAGATGCTGGTCTTCAGAATTTTGGATACCTCCGATTGGGAGGTCTTGAGCACCTTGGCCGTCTTGGATTGCGGCACCTTATTCATCATCTGCCGCACCACAAACTGCTGTGTGTTGTTGAGATGCCTCTTCATGATCCGTTCGGCCCGCTCGTACAGGATGTTGCGGTGGATACTCTCGTCCAGGTCCTCCGGCTCATACAGCGGGTCATAGCTTTGTAGATCTTTGTTGAGCAGATTGTCCCGCTCGTCCTCGGGGTTGATACTAGCCTCGATTGAAACAGTGACCCCGCCGCTCCGGCTTTTTGCACGGCCCTTGCGCAGGTACATCTTGACCTCATTTCGGCCACATGCGAAAGCGTAGGTAGTGATCTTATTCTGCGTCTTCGGATTGTAGGTACGGATCCCCTTTAGGAATCCAATGGCTGCCTCCTGGAACAGGTCGTCATAGTCATCCAACCCACGGTAGGGTCGCAGGATAGCGTGGATGAGCCGGCTGTTGCGCTCAATGAATTCCGCAACTTCCTCGTCCGTCTGCGGAATGTGCGAATTGCCGTACTCGTCTGCCTGCATCAACATCTGGATCTCCTCCGGATCCATGTCTTCTTCCAGCATATCCAGCATGTCTTCTCCTCGCCCCAGTAGGGGGTCTTCCTTGTCCATAAATCTCGCCTTGGCCATAACAGAGCCCTCCTTCATAAGGTGCAGCCTTTCCACTGCCCGCTTAGGGAATGCCTGAGTTGTTGTGTAGAGTTGACTTCCGGGTTCAGGCACTTGCTGCGAAAATGCGCCCGGAAGATGAAAAGGCGAAAATTCCCCTTATTATGTTTGTTAGGCGGAGAATTATTCCATACTAATTATATATAACTCTAAGTCCGGTTGTCTACTCGCAAAACCCCGAATTTTCGTACAACTATCGTACATCCGTTCGATTATGTTGCATAAAATAGAAATCCCACCTCCAAAAAGAAGGCGGGATTTTTGTGTAAGTTGCCCAATCAGGCGGTCTGGATGAGTTTCGTAAAAAGTTTTGTAAACTCATCTGTGATGTCAATCGGGTCGCAGGAGATAAACTGTCCGTACATGTATGAGAAATTATCCTTCATCTGCTCCCGGTCGCTGGCCCGACCGAACATAATCGGGATGACGATGACGCCCTTGCGGCGGGCCTCGCGGACCGCTTCGCGGACATCGTTCAGACCGGCCCGGGTGCCACCATTGTAATCAGAGGGCAGGCCGTCAGAGAGAACAACCAGGACCTTCTTGGCTTCGCGGCGGGCCAACAGGTCGGCAGTAGCCACTCGGATCGAGTAGCCGTCCTTGTTGCCGCCGCCGATGCCAACTCCCGTCCGGGAATTGTAGCACTTGCTGCCAGTACTCCGCTCGTCGAACTTCTTGAGAGTTGCATGGCGGATCTGGCTGCCGGAGACATCGAACAGCGAGATCTTCATGGCCGTAAACTTGGAAAGGCCACGCTCGATGATGCCGGCCGCGGTGCGGCTGAGGGTTGACTTGTCCAGGTAGACATCCCGCCCATTGACCTTGGTCCGGGCACCTTGGCTTCCCATGGAGCCGGAGTTGTCCAGCAGCAGGAAGGTAGCCAGGTCGGCCTTCATGGGCTGACCCTTGCGCATGAACACATGCGGATCGCGCATCCCGACTCTGTAGAGGTCGCGGGCGCACACCTGCCCAACGCGCATATTGCGCTTCTCGGTTCGCTTGACTCGGAGCACGCGCTCTACATCATTCTCCAGCTTGCGGCCGGCGCGTTCCACCTCGCTGGGCAGCGCCGTGTTGGGAATGACTGGGAAAAGCTCAAGGAAGGAGCGGGTGTACTCACCAGAGTAACGCTCAGCGATCTTCTCCCGGGTGACCTCCTCCTTGCTCTTCTCGACCTTATTCTCCTTCTCAACGGCATCCAGTTCGTCCATGACGCCCTGACGCAGTGCCTGGAGCTCATCTGCAGTCAGCTCCCGGACATCATAGTCCTCGGCGCCGTCGCCAGAGAAATCGTCCGTCCAGTTCTCGGTGTTGGAACGGCTGCTGGGATCGCGTGGCATACGCAAGGCGTTGCGGCCAGTCTTGTTGGCTGAATCTCCATTCTCGCCATCCTTACCATCGGCATCGCCATCCTCTTTGCCGTCCTTGCCGCCATTGCCATCCTTGCCTTCTTTGTCACCTTTACCTCGTTTCTTCCCCTTGTCGTCTTTGTCCTCATCCTTCTTGCCGGCTTTTTTGTCGGACTTCTTGCCGGGCTTTCCACCTTCGGCTTCCTTGGCTGCTCGCTCAGAAACAGAGCCATTGGGCGAGTCATTGTACTCGCACTCACCGTTGGAGGTGTATTCGTAGTCGCCAGATCCGTCGCCCTCGCCAGGATCACCCTTACCGCCGCTGTTGCCGGCTGCCTTCTGCTGGTCGATTTCAGCCTTGAGAAGTTCGGCAAAGTAGTCGGCAGTACTCTTCAGAACCTTGAGACAGAGATCCTTGCAGTCCTTGGAGCTGCGGGCATCCACGGCCAGGTCAAAGTAAGGCAGCACAGCTTCATACTCCTTTTCAAACCGGGTACCAGCATAGACGGAGATGCCATAGGGCCGCCGTCCAGTCTTGACATAGCAGAGACTGGAGTTGACGAAGTCCAGGAACTCCTCGCCAGGGGTGTCGGCCTTCTCCTCCAGAGTAGACAGGTCGGCGGTGCCCTGGTTCATCAGGATCAGGGGCATCTTGTAGCCGGGCAGCTTGTGAACGATGATGTTCTCAATGCGCCCATCTTCCATGATGTTAAGCATGTCCTTGGCAATCTTGCCCAGCAACTGGTCAGGGATACCCTTCCCGGTCATCATGGCAGTGTACTTCTTCATAATGTCCTTGATATCCTTAAAATTACTGGAGTTGATGTGCTGCACCTCGTGGGCCAGAAGGGCCTTAAAGATGCTCACCCACTCATAGCGACTGAACTCAGGACTGAAGAAGTAGTCCTCCATGCCGACCGTGATAGCCCGGCCATCCGTAAACGACGCGTCGCCAGTCGAAATCTTCAGCTGGATGCGGTCGCTCCGGTCATCTGTGAGGAAAGCAACCGTCTTCCGCATGACAGCTTGAAAACTGCTGTTGTTGATGAAGTCCTGCAGCTCAGACTGGCGGGCCTTGCGGGCCATAGCCAGTTCCAAGACCCGGATTTCCTTTTTACTCATACTCGTTTCCTCCTATGAAATATGTATTTCTCCTAAGATTGAGGTACTGTTCAATCATATGCAAATGGGCAAATTCTCATTCAAAGGTAAAAAGAAAGAAGCCCCCAAAGGGGCTTCTTTAGTGGTTAGGCCGGATAGACGGCCCGGATGAAATCGCACACAGTGCGGCGCTCATCGGGATCCTGAGGCCGGCAGCCCACATTGTCCAGCAGGGCGGCGCGCATAGGCAGCCACTTGGCCGCCTCCAACGCGTCAATGAACCCGCGGGTGGTGAGGGCATCATTGCTCAGCTTACCATCCTTGATCGCCTTGCGAATCTTCTCATAGATGGTCGCACAAGTCTTGATGGCAATCTTGTCGGCACCAGGAACCATGCTGGTGAGCAGCTTCACCAGGTCCATCTGATCCTCCAGGTAGATGGGGACAAAACGGTCGGCGGTTGCGCTGTTCAGCATGCCGGTGCCCACATACTCCTCGTTCATGGTTGCCCAGATGCGGGAGTCAGGGTGGACAGTCACGAACCCGTAACCAGGCACCTCGATAGAGCGGGCGTCGTCAGCCAGCGAGTGGAGGATGATGGCGATCTCAGGTTTTACGCTGTTAATCTCATCCAGAACCACATCGCCGCCCTTCATCAGCATCTCGATGAAGGAGCTCAGCTCAAAGTGGGTGCCGTGGTCGTCCAGGGCCTGGCCGCCCAGCAGATCAATCTTGTCCATGTCACTGTTGCCCTGGATACGGGTGAGGGCCTTATTAAGGACCCAGCAGACCGTATAGACAAGAGTATTCTTGCCGGCACCCTTCTCGCCCACCAGACGGATGTTCTTGCCAGCCAGGTGGTAGCCCAGGCAGCGCGTCAGATAGTTATCCTCCGCGCCCTGCAGGAATAGCTGCTTGGGTTTGATGACAACGGCTCCAGTGTCGTTGCACTTCATGGACTGAAGCACCCCGTGAATGAGTGTGCTGGGCACTCCCTGCTCCATCAGGTAGACGACACGAGCCTTGATGTCACGCGCCTGCATGATCCCCTTCTTGATAACCTCCTCCATGTCAGAGAAAAATTCATCCATGGAGCTGGACTCCAGAGTAACGGCGATCTCGTAGGCGCCGCCACCTAAAACATTAGTTGGCTCCACGGGGATGGTCCCCTTGGCATTCAGGGCCGCGATCAACTCGGACGGAGCATCTTCAATCTTGCCAGCAGGGCTGGCATCACGGGCAGACATCTCGCCGGCAACCCAAACCTGGGGCTCGTAGACGCCCTTCTCCCCCGTCTCGAACATCCGGGCGACCAGCTTGCCGCCCTTGTAGGAATTGATATCCTCCAGGACGGAGCGGATCTTCCCGTAACGGACGCGGGATCCTCCAACCTTCAGGACGAGCGGACCGTCCTCGCTCTCTTTGGGCTTATCCTCCCAGACAGGAACCCAGTAGAGCTCAGCCTCCCAACGCATACGCTTATTGTCATCCCCGTAAGGCTGGGCGTTGAGCAGTTTCGCAAAACAGCCGGCGACGGAAGGCTTATCCATGTTTTTGGCCACGACCGCGTTGGAAGAGGTCCCCTTGAGAACCGTCTTCTTGGGGTCGGCAGCTACATAGCCCACCAGAGCGCCATCCAGGAAAACCTGGATGGCATTGGGATCGGCAGTGTTGGTAGGCTCACGCTTGAGCTCCACCATAGCGCCGGCGGACATAGAGTTAATAGTCTCTTCAGTGGCCTCGAAACCAACCAAAATCGTAATCTTCTTCATCTTTATTTATCCCCTTTCCAAATTCAAGCTCCAATGGCAGGTGCCACGCTGCGGGCTGCCAGCATACTCTCTAAGGCCTTCTCATCGAAGGGGCAGAGAGCCATGTCCAGGGTGATACCGGTGGATCTGGCATAGTTCCAGGCGTCCACAATAGCCTCCTCGACCTGCCACTCGGCCCTGTCCATGTCATCGTTGGTGATGGCGGACAGGGAACCGGCCAGTTTCTCCAGCATCGGGTTGGCGAAGACATTCATCTTCTTCACCCGGGAGGCCGAACGCACCAGCGTGTTGAGGCTACGGGTATTGACCTTGCCGGTTTTGCCGTAGTCGGTGGCAATGGTGCAGGCCTTGGCAAAGATCTCACCGAGATTACTCTCGATGGATCGGACGATATTGGCCGTCACATCGTCCTTCCAGGTCTGGTCAACCAAATCCTGAAGGTCAGGAGCCAGGCCGGTAGCGGTGCCCCCGGTAGAGGGGAACGCCCGAACAGTGACCTCCATCTTGGCGCGAGCCCGATACTCCTGGGCCGTAGGGATTCTGGCCGTGAGCTCGCGGAGCAGCTTTTCCCGGTCACGCTTCAGCATGGCCCGTTTTCCCTTGGTCTCAATGATCTTCTCCACGCCAGCAAGGAAGTTGGCGCGGATAGTATCCCATTGTGCGACCACGAGGTCGATGGTGCGGAAGTACTCCTCTCGAACCTCCTCGAACTCGCCCTTGAATTCCTCGAACTCAGTCAGCGGCATGTAGCTGCCATTGAGCGTGTGGGAGTATAGAACACGGCGAGCCCTGGTATCCAACTGATTCAACCGGTCCTCTAGCTCTTTGGGCACCATGTTCAGACGGCCCATGGAGACATGATCCCCAAAGAAAGTCTGAGCGCCCTTGTCCCACTTCTCGGGACGAATACCCAACAGCTTGGGGGGGAGAGTGAAACGGCCACGGGTCCGACCGCAGCTGATCCCGACGAGAACGCCGTTCTCGGCGGTATAGCGGGCTAAAGAACCGACTCGGATTTCGATCCCCTTCCCGCTGAGGCCCTCAAGGAGGGTTCTCATTTTTACATTTGTCGACATATGTTTTCCTCCTAAGTATGTATTTGTTATCCCCGTACGGTTAGTCAACCTCCGAATTGGATGGCTGTCTTAATCGTATGCAAACAGAGCCAAAACAATTCTGTGAGGGTGGCGTTTCATGCGCATTCCTGCGTCAAAAGCTGGAAGGAGTAATCTTTTTTAACGAAAAATGTGGCACATGGACTTCTTTCTTTCCAGAGACCCTTGCCGAAGCCGGCTCCTTCCGGAGCCTATTTGGGGTCCGTGAGAACTCTGCGGCTTTTGCTGTTGTATACAACTGGGGAGATATATCCGTCGTTGCGCAAAACGGTGGACTTGCAACTTAGGTCCTGGCTGGGGTTGCCCCACTAAAGTTGCTGGCCTGCATGCCACACGGGGCTTCCGGAGGAAGCTAATGCAGCGTGTGACTTGGCAAAATCAAAATGTTCTGCCGCATTTCTTCGTTAGAAAAGATTGAGTTTAGACTCGTTTTTACAACCTTTATCGAAGCCATCAGGCTTAGGCAGAGTAAAAATACCTCATCACTGGGGGATTGGCAGAAGCTCCTTCTAGCAGCCGCAAGGCTGTTTAGAGGGTGAGGTTCACACAAACTGTCCCCTACAAACAAAAACGCTGCCCCACACCCAATTGGTGCAGGGCAGCGTTTGAGCAATCAAGGGTCAACGAACTCCAGTTTGAAGGTTTTCACGCCATCCCGCATCCCGGGAGTACCCTTCAGTTTCCGGGTTCCTTTGCCTCCATTTTTCCAGGTGAAGTTGAATGGGCCAACCGTTTTGCCAGCCACAAGACCCTTTACATCCTCAGAGGAGATAGGGGCCTTGCAAAACTCCTTAGGAATCAGGAAGCGGCACCCGCTGTTCCTGCCGGTACAGGTGTAGTAGTCCCGCTGGAGGAACACTTGACCCTTTCCACAGCAGGGGCAGGTGCATAACCCATCTTTGATGTCGATGTTCTCCTCATTGATAGGTTTCGGTTTCTTGTTCTCCATAGCAAACGCCGGAACGATCTTGCCGTCCGCAATGACCAGAGCGGCAACATATTCGCTGCCATCCTTCCGCTTCAGTTTTTTCTCCTTGGTCTTTTGGCCACTAAGCATCAGCTTCATCTCTGGCACGCTGATTTTGGTACCCATGACCTCCGCACGCTTGACGATGAAGGTGCAGGGGTCCTTGTCAGCTTTGTAGTTCACACACCGGTAGTACTCTTTGCCGCAGACTACATCGTGACCGCAGATCGGACAGACGCCGAGCCGCTCAAACTGATATGCGTGAAGGTCAGCGCTGACCTTCGCCAGGATATCGGCTGTCTCAGCTTCTATGAACTCCAGCATGTCTGCTTTGAACTTCTCAGGGTGGCCGTTGTCCTGCAGGTCCCGCAGTTTCTTCTCCCATTTTGCCGTGATGGCAGGAGAGGTGATCTCACGGTCTTTGATAGTGTCTATAAGTGCCATGCCAAAGTCGGTGGGGTAATAGTGACCTTTCTCAATCCGGCAGAGATTCGTCTTGTCGGACGCCAGCTTCTCCAGGATATCAGACCGGGTGGCAGGAGTGCCGATACCCTCAGCCTCACGCAGGATAGCCCGCTGCTCAGCGGAGGAGACAAACTTGCCTGCGTTTGCCATGGCGTCCAGGAGAGACTTATCCGTATACCGATCGGGCGGCGTTGTTTGGCCTTTCCGGATAGATGACCCAGTAATATCCACCTGGTCTCCCTTGTTCAGTGGCGGCAGGATTACATCCTTCTTCTCACTGGTGTACAGGATGGAGAAGCCAGGGTCCACCACAGCCTTTCCGGATGCCTTAATCTTCCAGCCATTGCTGTCGACCATAACAGTCGTTGAATCTACCGTGTAGGCCGGCAGAAAAATGGATAGCAGCCGCTTGGCCACCAACAGATAGATCTTCTTCTGGTCCCCAGTCAGCTTGGACGGGTCCACCTTCTTCACCGTAGGAATCAGAGCATGGTGGTCCGTCAGTTTGGCGTCATCGATGTAGTCCTTTCCGGAGGTAGCGGCCGTAATCGCCGCAGGCGTTACCAGTTTCAGCGCCGCAGCCAGCTCAGGAAAAACCTCCATAGGCTTGAGCAGATTCGGGATCTCTGGCACCATGGATGTCGGCAGGAACCGGCAGCTGGTGCGAGGGTACGAGATGTACCCAGCCTCATACAGGTCCTGGGCGATCGAGTCTGTCTTACTGGCGCGGAACTTGAAGTATTTGTTCGCATCCTTCTGCAGCTCAGTGGTAGAGTACAGGGTCGGCGCCTTGGTGGCAGTTCTCTTAGCCACAACACTCTCCACTGTGCCAGTTTTGCCCAGCCCAGCCTTTGCGTCATTTGCCGCCTTTTCATTGGGAAACCGGGTCTGCTTCAGTTCCGGGGGGACCAGTACAATTCCGGGGAACTTTTCCCTCTTCTGCATCGTCACGCCAACCTCATAGAAGTTCTGCGGAACGAAATTTCGAATCTCCAGTTCACGGTCGACCACCATCTTCAGCGTAGGAGTGACCACGCGCCCAATGTTCGACTTTGCCCGGACCTTCAGCGACACGGCACGGCTAAAATTCATTCCAGTCAGCCAGTCAAACTGGGCTCGGAACGCAGCCGCTTCCCGCAGATGCTGAAAAACAGAGGCGTCCTTCAGGTCATGCAGCGCCTTCTGAAGGTCAGTCTCCAGAGTTGTAGAGCACCAGAGGCGCTTTACCGGCAGCTTCAGACCATTGGCCTCATAAAAGGACCAGAAAATATGTTCTCCCTCCCGCTCCGCATCACACGCATTCACGAGGAAATCATACTTCCCGACCTTGATCTTTGACATGATCTTGGCCACCGACACCGCGTCATCCGGCAAATACCGGAATTGGTCCGGCACCATCGGCAGGTATTTTTCGTCCCATGGACCACCCCATTCGTTGCAGTAATCTCCCGGCATGGCCAGCCTCATCAGATGGCCATGAAACGCTGCAAAATCCAGCGTAAATGGGAAAGTACCGCCACTCTTGTAGGCGGACTCGATTGCTCTCATCAGTGACGGCTTTTCAGCCAACACTAATCCGCGCATATTTTATCATCCCCTTTTTGTTTTCGTCTGCAACCAAAATTGGGAGCTGATTTTATACTATGCAAATCGCCGAAGGGCAATTCCCAGCCGAAAGGAATACGCACAGGATAGCCTGGATTGCTCTGGCGGAAATTCGGAGCGTATGAGCAGATAGTCCGGGCCGCCGCAAAATATTAAAAATTAGAAGTGCATATAATAGTATTAGAGTGGGGCGTGTAGTTTTACCGCCCGTGCATATCATCAGGACATATTTTTTAATGGGCGGGGGAGTGATACATATGCTGCCGAATGTGCAGACTTTCGATATACGGGTCAAACGGGTGAAGTTCCACAGGGACGATACCCTCCAGACTGTTTTTGATGGCGAGGTTCTGGAGTGGCGACCCCGGAAGAAGGAATGGACGCCGACCCGCCAGGTAGTTACCTGCTCCGGCTATTTTTTCAATCTGATCGAGAACGATCACATCCATGTAAAAGCTGAGGAGGTTGAACACGAGCTCTATGGGCCACAGTGGCAGGTTTATCTGTCTGAGCGGGTGACGCCGGGCACCGAGGCTGAAATGCTCAAATTCCTGACATCCATCAAGGGGATCGGACAAGTCATCGGCCGCCGGCTGATCGACGCCTTTGGACTAGATGTAATTTCCACCATTCTGACAGATGCCACCTGTCTAAATACGCTTGGCCTGCCGCAGCCAGCAAAGGACGCCCTGTATCGGGCCATTGTGGAGAACAAATCCTTTGAGAAACTGCTTATCTTCCTGCAAGGCCATGGCCTGGCTCCTAAATACGCCACCCAAATCTACCGGATGTACGAGTCCCACGCCGTAGAGAAGATCAAGGATAACCCCTACGCCCTCTATCTGGATAAGGTCATCGACTTCCCAGCGGCAGCCCGGCTGGACGACAGTCTCAGCTACTCTTCCCCAGAGTCGTACCGCAACCAGGCATTGCTGCTGGCGATTCTCCGGGAGGACTCGGAAGGCAACGGCAACCTGTATGCTGAGGAGGACGCCCTGCTGGGGATGGCTGAGGATTATATCAGACGCAAACTGTTTGGTACCAGTTTTCCGGCACCGACTACAAGCACACTGGAGGATGCACTCCGTGAGCTGGCGTCCGGAGGGGCTGTCATCACAGACCATATATTGGGCGAGGGTCAGCCTGTTTACCTATACCGAAACTTCCAGTCCGAGCGGGCCATTGGCGAGCGGCTTTTTGAGCTGATGGACAGCCCCAAGAAACTCTGGGCACCCAAGTCCGATATCCTGTCGGCCATAACATGGGCGCAGGGTTCGCTTCGGCTGACAGCAGAGCAGAAAGGGGCCATACACTCGGCGTTCGTCTCCCCTGTGTCGATCCTAACGGGCGGCCCGGGCACCGGCAAGACCCAGACGCTGCAGGTGCTGGTGCAGGCAGCTAAGAAACTATGGCCAGGCGTAGATATCCGAATCTGCGCCCCCACCGGCAAAGCAGCTATGCGGGCGCAGGAGCTAACCGGGGCCAAGGCTTCGACCATCCACCGGGCCCTTGGCTATCCGCACAATAATCTCCGGCAGGATGAGCTGGTCTGCGACTTCCTGATTGCCGATGAGTATTCGATGTGTGACGCAGACCTCTGCTCCTGGCTGCTCAGGGCCCTCAACTCCAGCGCCCGGCTGCTCATTGTTGGAGATCACGAGCAGCTGCCAAGCGTGGGGCCGGGGCTGGTGCTCCGAGACATGATCCAGTCGGAGATGGTGCCCGTCAACCGGCTGACTCAGGTGTTCAGGCAGGGCGGCGGTAGCCTGATTGTCCACAATGCTCATGCTATTATCAAAAGCAGGCCAGGGGCGGCTCCGAGGGAACTGAACTGGTCGGCTGGCAAAGGCGGGTCCTTCTATTTCATCCAGGCGAACGACCATTACAAGATTCAGCGGATGATGGTCAAGGCCGTGAAGCGGATGCTGGACGAGGGCTTCTCCCTGGACCAGATCACCGTTATCTCCCCTATCCATGGTTCGCCGGTAGGAACTGACGCTATGAATGCCATCCTCCAGGAAGAACTGAACCCGCGGGTGCTCGGCATCGGCTGCATAGCCTATCAATCGGACCGATGCGGGGAGCTGAGGCCCCGCGATAAGGTCATCCAGATGCGCAATGATTATGATCTGGAGGTTTTCAATGGGGAGACAGGGGTCGTAAAGAAGGTTGACTACTCCCCCGTTAAGGCCGTATTGGTCGAGTTCCCTGGCCCCCGGGAGGTCTGGTATTCGGCCCAGCAGGTTGAGGAACTGGATCTGGCCTACTCAATCACCGCTCATCGCTCCCAGGGCAGCGAATTTGATGCTGTTGTTATTCCAATTTGCAGGACCCTGTTGTATAATGTGGATAAAAATGTCATGTATACTGCCATCACCAGAGCCAAGAAACGGGTAGTCCTTGTGGGCGACAGGGAGGCCCTGGATGTCAGCCTGGCTCAAGCAGGATCCATGGACCGGAATTCGCATCTGGCACTCCGGATCCAGGAAGAATTTTTGGCAACCTGAAGATGGGAAAGGAGAAAGAACTATGAGTATGAACTATCATTTTGTCAACCGTGAGAAAAAGGCCCAGGTGGAACAGCTGAAGAAGCTGCTTGAGACAGAGCGCGAGGGGCTGTTCCAACGCCTTGGGAAGTTCGGCGAGGAGAACCCGCTGGCCATGGGCAACATTGAAGACATCGTCTTTGCTCTTCGCCCGGCTATGACCAGTTCCAATGTGCAGAGCTGGGACGACGATATGGAGATTGGAATCGCCACCAGCACCAAGTTCTACTGGGGCGCCAACAATGGGTTCAGCAGCTTGGACGATGTGGAGCAGTTCCAAAAGGAGCACCCTGAGTGCGTCATCGAGAACGAGTATGGGGATGACCTTAGCTTTGCCGACTTCAAGAAATCCGTGAAAGACCTGGGACGGGGGTAAGGCTATGAATATTCAGTCTCTCAGTGTCGTTGTGCCCAACAAGAGCTGCATTAACAACTGCGCGTTCTGTGTGTCCAAGATGCACTGTGATAGCTACAAGAACCAGATGGATGACAACCTCCCCTTTTTTGATCTTTACCTGAAGGACTATCTCAAGCGCCTGGAATTTGCCCGGCATAATGGCTGCAATACAGTCATGCTCACTGGCAATTCGGAGCCGCAGCAGAACCGGAAGTTCCTCACCTATTTTGGGTTGTTTATGCAGATGATGCGGGATCCGTTCCAGTGGATCGAGATGCAGACCACCGGTGTGCTGCTGGACGACAACTATCTGAGGTTCCTGCGCAACCATGTGGGAGTAAATCTTATCAGTCTGTCGGTGTCGGCTGTGGAAGAAGAGAACAACCGGGAGATCATTGGCGTCCCTGGCTGGGTGCCCCTGAAACTGCCTGAGCTCTGCCAGGAAATCAAAAAATATGATTTCTCCCTGCGGCTTAGCGTGAACCTCACCAAGTCCTTTGACCAGTTCCAAAGGCGGGAGGCCGACTTCTTCGGTTGGGCCAAGCAGCTGGGCGCAAACCAAGTGACCTGCCGAGTGCTGTATTCGGACGGTGGCGACACGCCTCAGGCCAAGTGGATAAAGGAGAACGCGGCCTCCAAGGCGACTGTACAGAACATCTCCAATCATGTGAGGTTCTTTGGTAAACCGCTGGGCATCCTTCCCTACGGGGCTTCCAAGTACGCCTTGGATGGCATGTCAGTCGTTGTGGATGATGACTGCATGGCCAAGGGCAAGTTACCGGATGCGGAGAAGGATGCCTACAAGTACCTGATTTTGCAGCCGGATTGCAAGCTGTACTCCCAATGGGACGACCCGGCCAGCCTGATTTTCTGAGAGGAGGCGCCAATATGGGAACAACCAGAATGCCCATCCGCAAAATGTATGAGGCTTGCAAAGAGAACTGCTCAGGGTATGGAACTTGCAAGCGTGGCTTCGAGAATTGGTACTCCCGCAGGACCAAGGACAACGGATGCCCGTTGGTGCGCCGGCAGCGGACCACCTGCAAACGCTGTGAGCACCGTATCGTGATGCCAGCCTTTTCGGAAGGGACTTGTTCCCACTGCGGGACACACATTGTCAGCAGCAATACTCCCTGTGACCGACTGTGTGAACCATGCGCCATAAAACTGGGACGGTGCGCAAGGTGTGGGTTACTGATCAGTTAGGTCATGGACCCCACGGCTGAAGCCGGGACTTCGGCCCTCGGTGGATGCCGGGAAGTCTGTAAAACAAAAGACCCGGAGCCAAAGCCTCGGGTCTTCCTTGTCAGTCGTTCTCAAAATATAACTTTTACCTTCGTTTTTAAGTCTCCTTTTGCTAATTTTTATATTTTTTCAGCTTCCTCCAGGAATGCGGACAGGCTCTCGGCGCTGTACTTCACACCCTCCTGGATGAGGTTACCCCACTCGTCACGGAATCCGGCCTGGGTGTTTTCCAGCCAGTACTTCTGCATGGCCTGGTTGCAGCCGGATATGTCGCCACCGAACCGCTTCGGGTCCGGCTTCCGATGGAAATGATGCAGGGCCGGGCAATAGTGGTTCAGAATGTACAGCAGCCGGAATCCGGCCTCATCCTTTTGGGCGTTGTTGGGCCCGTATTTGGACATCATGTCCTTTGCCCAGGATTCGGACTCCTCCGCCCAGGCGAAAACCAGAAGCCGCAGCCGGGCATTCTCCTCGTGCTGGAGCTTAGAGGCGAGCTGAACTGCTCGTTTTGTACTCATGTTAGAATCTCCTTTCGATTTGCTATTTTCCAAATTGGGTACCGCATTGTTTTATGCAAGCGGCTCCGCAGCCATTCCAGAGAAAACGAAATCCCCCGCCGAAGCGGGGGATTTTGTGCTCAGAGCCGGCCGAAAATGTCGGTGACAAAATCGTACTCACTGTATACGATTCCGTCCTCAACATAGCAGGGGTAGCCCATGACGGCGCCAGGGAAATCGCTGGTGCGGTCGTGAACGCATGCAGTCACGAAATCACGGTAAACCGTGACAGTATACCGCAGGTTGTCTACGGTCGTGGTATAGGTCCGAAGGATATCCTTCGGCTCCTTCGGTTCCACAACCATATAGCCCTTCTCCAGGGCAATATAGTCGAGGAAACTGAAGTCCCACGCCACAAGCGGGGTGCCGATCGACTCATAATCCTCGGGAGCATCAGTGCTCTCATAGTAGCCAGCAGGAGCGTCAATGGCGACGCTCTCAATGTAGCCGACAGGGGTAGAGATGGAGGTGACAGGTGACTCCCCGGCGGAAGCATCGTGGATGCCGTCGATGTCGGCAGCGGAGGCGGTAGCGACCATCATGGTCAGACTCATAGCAGTAGCGACAAACAGAGAAAATACCTTTTTCATTTTTGTTCTCCTTCCGGTGCATGGCACCTATGTATTGTTTGCTTTTCCCCTATATATTCAAATCTCCTCTTACAGGAGAGAAACCTGGAAGGCGCCTTTTTACGGCGGCGCGAACCTATATTTGAACATCCCAAAGTGGAATGGAATACTTAATCCTATGCATATTTCCTGAAAACTATTCCAATGAGGAAAAAGCCTTTTTTAACGAAGAAAGCTGCGGTGAAATTCTCCTTTGCCCATAACCCTCGCCACATCGGCTTTTTCCCGAAGCCGATGTGTGGCATGCAGGCATACTTCCTGCGCATAGCGAAACCCCAGCACCTCCGTTGGGAAGCACTGGGGTTTTGGGTTGCCAGGTCAGACGCCCAAGCCCACCGTCAACAGGTCGTTGAGGTAGGCGGAGAACATGTCAGAGAGAGCTCCGAACAGGGTGCCGAGAACGATCAGCACCAGGATAACCGACAACAGAGAGATGACGAGCTTCATAACGATTCCTCCTAAAATATGTATTCTCCTGTTGGCCGCTTTCAAAAGCGGCCAAAAATATGTAAACATCCCAAAGTGGAATGGAATATTTAATCCTATGCATATCTTCTGAAAACAATTCTATTTCTGCTTGTTGAAAACAACAACGGTGCAGCTATTCGTTTTGCAAAACAACCAGCCAGCAGTAACGCAAAGACAGACCTCACGGACCCGGCCTGCCGCGATGCCATCCGGCAAAGAACAAAATCCCCGCCACTTTTTTTGTCAATAAGACCCCCTCCCCTACCCTAACAGCAAAAAAACAACCCGGCGCCCCCCCCAATGGGAAACACCGGGTCTTGTGGTCATGCTTAGGCCGCGAGTTCAGAGAGAATATTCCTGATGATATTCTCCCAAACCTCGTTCTCGGGCAGGTTGCAATCCTGTTCGTCCTGGAACCGGTCCACAGCCTCCTCCAGAATGTAAAAGTTGCTGTCCGGATTGGTAGCGTCCTCATAGGAGAACCCATACTGCTCCTGGAAAGAGGACAGCTCAGCAGCCTCGGCCTCCTCATCCAGAGCCTCGCGCTCAGTCCCGAACACGACAAGCTCCAGATGACGATCCGCGTCCTGAAGCAGGAAGATCTTCTGCTGCTCTCTATACGCATCGTACAGCTCATTGTCGGAGAGCTGGAATTCCAGCTCGTCCAGCGGGCAGCAGGGATATGCTTTATCCAGGATAGCAGGAAGAGGCATTATCTTTTCGCAGCTGATGACCATAACCTCAGAAATTTTCTTGCGAACCTTCATGTTATTTTCCTCCAAATATGTATTTATGTCCCCAAAAGTGTGGTTCTGCTAGGAATACTATGCAAAGCTGCTACAACCCATTCCATCGGCGTCGGCCCAGTAAATTGTTCTCCAAAACGGCCGGTCAGAAAATCGTTGCTGCCAACGCTAGAAAAAACAACCCATCCAAGTCTGGAAGTACAGCCAGTATGCCTCACGGACCCGGCATAGGCTCCCGACGGGAGCCGGCCCGCGGCCACCACATGGCTTTCTTTGAAAGTCACAGCTTCCAGTAAGAAAGGACCTCCCCGCCACTTTCTTCGTTAAAAAAGGCTTGAACCACCTCTCCCCTGTCGGCAGAAAAAAAGAGCCGTCCTTTAAGGACGGCTCCTGTATCATCTGCCCAGATGCATCCGTAAGTCCATATACTCCTGCTTATTCTTGCCATTGGACAGGACATAGGGCACCATGGCAAAGTTGGCATTCATATATCCTTCATTATCAAGGCTGATCTTATTGACTCGCCGAGAGGGAATGTGCAGAATATCGCAGATCGTCTTTTCGGTCATCCGGTTTTTAGTCGAGAATTGGTTGACCACAAACTCCATATTTTGCACCAGGTTGGCGCCCCGGCTACGAGCCAAGGAGGTAATCATAATGCCGGCTGTACGGATGCCGTGGGTATCCTGGGTCATGGTCATAACCAGCTGATGGACCCGGTAGGGGCTGGTAAGGAACATGTCCAGGGCATTCTGGTCGTCAGGCTGAATATCCACGATTACATAACTATACCGCTCCTTCACGGTAAGCCAGTATGTCAGATTCTTCAGGTCGTCCTCAGATAGATAGGCTGCAGTCCCCCGGCGGCAATCATTGACAAACTTATTGCTGTAGAGCAAGAAGTGTAGAGGACCAGGCAGCCGTTTGTAGATCTTGGCCGTATTCTTATTGGCCGTCTTCACGCCATGGGGCTTGATGATACACCGTGCAGCCATGTTTGTATTATTCTGCTGTAGAGCTGCTAGGGCTGTATCCAGACCTAGGGCAATATTGTTGAATTCAAAGAACCCGGCCACCATCGGGAACTGACGGTTGATCTCAATGAAGCAAGTCTTAAACCCGGCATTCGCCAACGAAATAGCCGTGTTGAGGGCAACAGTAGAGTTACCGACACCATGCTTGGTACCCATGAAGGCGATTACCCGGCCATCGCCCATGGCCAACTGCCGGCACTCGCCCTCATCGTCTGGGACGATTACATAGTCGTCCTCCAGAACTGTATCGATAGCATGGGTCACATCGCGGGGCACGGACAGAGCCATATTCTCAATCTTCTGCTCCCGCTCCTCCAGTTCCTTACCCAGTCTTGCCCGGTCGGCCTGGACCGATTCTACAGTAGCAGTGAGCTCATTGATCTGCTGTCTCATCTCGCTAATTGTGTTCTTATACTGAGCCCGTTCGGCCAGCCATTTGTCCGTTTGTTCCTTATACCAGTCGGCCGACTTGGAGGTCTGCAGCTGAATCAGCTGAGCCTGCTGCTGCTGGAGGGTCAGCTCGGCAGTATCCTTGAATTTGAGCAGCTGCTCCTCGGCATTCTGGCGCAGCTTAATGGCTTCAGCCAACTGTGTCTTGAGGGACGCCTCCGAGGCCGTCTTCTCACGCAGGTCAACCGTCATCCGGGAGACTGACTCGCGCAGGCCCTCCATCTCTTCCTTCATACTTAGCGTCTGGAGCATGACCTGCTGTTCCACGATCTGGGGGATCTCCGTCTGGGCTTCCCGCCTGGCGGCCTCCAGCATGGCGCTGCGCATAGCCTCATTGTCCACCTGGGGCGTCTCTACGACCTTGATGGCGGGCACTGCGGGCACTTCAGGAGCTATATCAATGGGGCCAGCATGGTCGGCGGACTTGGTATTCAGGGGCCTAAAGCCCTTCAGCAGTCCTCCAAACAGACCGCCCTTTTTACTGCCGCCCGACTCAACAGCCTCGGCCGACTGGACAGGGGCGTTAGGCAGGTATTCTTCCATATACTCGACATGGAAATACTTGGCCACATCACCAAAGTTGCGGGGCCGCAGCACATGGTCTACAATTTCAGCGGGCGAGATGGCGTCTCCATTGAGGATATCATAGATGCCCAGAAAGACCAGCGAACAAAGCAGCTTGCTGGTGGTGGGCTGCTTATTAGCCATAAAGATGATCCGTACCTCCGGAAAATTCTCCCGGACTGACTTCATCAATTCAAAAATGTCAGTGCCACCCTTCAGCCCCTCGCGGTACAGAAGGATATCAGCGCCCGTTTGCTTTAGGGACGGTAATACCTGCTCCCGGTAGCCGGCCGAGCCGACACTCACAATGGCCCCATTCGTCTGAGCAGTCAGGGAGCGGCTGATCACATCTTCAATTTGTTTAGACTGGACCGCGTATAGAATCTTCTGCGTCATTGGACTCAACCCCTCCTTGTTTTATTCTCATACGGTCGGTACTGCCGCTTTTCATAAAATAAGTCCCGCATATTAGGATCCGTAAAGTGATATTGGTTACCAAGCTGGTCAAATACGAATACTGCCTCATGCAGCGGTTTTTCCTGGAGCCGGTTCAGGGTCACGAACAGGATGTTCGTGTTCAAGCATCTTGCCAGCCCTGAATGGAACAGGTCCCGGCATATCTCGTTCTCACTTGGCGCCAAGACCAGCATCCGCATGTTTACATATGGTGTCCTGTCCAGCCGAGCCGTGTACTGCTCCCAGTAGGCGATCCGCTTGAGCAGGGCCACTGGCCGTTTATATCCGTTAATGGCCAAGATACACTGTTTATCCGGGAGCCGACACAGCCTCTCCCCTGCCTGCACAAACTCTGGAGGCCTATTGACCACGGCAACGCCTGCCTGCCTGAGTTGCGCCAGAAAGGTGGCCTCATGCCAGCTCTGGCCACTGATCAATTCTCTGGCTACCTTGATCATCTCCTCGTTGTTGCCAATGTAGCACTCAAACATGGGCCCAAGCAGGTCCATGGATGTCTCGGCCAGAGACCGGATGACAATTTTCCGCCGGGCAGCCAGCTTCTTCACATTTTCAGTGGCAAAGAGGACGACGATTCGCTTCTTGCGGTAGAGTTGGTAGTCACGAGACAGAAAGTAGTTACGGTAGTGAGTCCATTTCTCCCGAAGTATCTTGGACTCCTCATTGCCCATATCCATCTCTAAAAAGATGTGGAAGTCTGGCAATTCCAGGACGCCATCCGGCTGTGCATAGCAAAAGTTGGTGGCGAAGAGATTGTCTTTATAGCAGGCTGAATCCAGGCTGCAGGTGCGAAGTATCTCAAGAGCCAGGTCATTGAGCCGGCACTGGTGGTCCAGGATTTGGTCTTTCATCCACAAAGAGCCGGCGGATGCCTCATATTGTTTCTTTCCGCTCCGCTCCTTGAATGAGTACATGATGCGCCCCGATGTCTCCCGGACATATTGAACGCCGCGCTTAGTAAGGAAATAGACCCAAATACCTGGCTTGTACTCGTGAGCGTCAATAAGCCAATTCTCTACCAACTCATTGATACGCATGAGCGTGTAGTCGTTTTTGCCGTCGTCCAGATCTTTGTAGAAATATTCAGCCAGTTGCCGGTCATTGAGGCAGCGGTGGCGGTAAATACCATGGAGGGCATTGTGGTCTTCCGGGGTGATGATGGAAAATGCTTTTTCGACTACTCTGGTTGCCAAAGTGTGAGCCCTCCTTTCTTGCTAGTTTATATTTTATGCAAATCTCCCCCACTCTATTGGCAAAGCTAATGGCCGGTGTTTGTTGGGGTTGTGGTGCTAGGTTGTCTTTGGCCGGACATGGTTTGTCAGGGGGGAGTCTTTCGCAGGGGGCGTTGCTAGTTGGTTTCCAGAGGAAACCTATCTGATTCTCTCACCGAACTAAAGTTCGGGAGCTTCCTGGCTACGGTCTAGGTGGGGTCTTTTCTAACGAAGAAAATCTGGCGGGCTGTTTTGCCTTTGCCGATGTCTCCCGCCGGGGCCGGTCCCTTTCAGGGACCTATGCCGGGTCCGTGAGACTGCCTGCTCGCAAGAAGAAAGGCCCCGAATGGAGCCTTTCTTGGCAGCTATGCCGTCTTTGCCAACAGCGCGGCCTGGAGATGTTTTGCCAGATCGTCCGGCGACAGTGGGAAGAAATCATCCTCCTGACACGGCACCACATAGGCGGGCTTTCCGCCATATGGTTTGTGAGCCTCCACCCGCCGTACGCCAGGAACCTCCTGGCGGAAATCCAGCAGAATGGCCTTCCGTTGCTGGGCGTCCACGCCCAGTGCCAGCGACTGCTGGGTACGCAATTTCTTATACTTGCCGTCTCGCAGGTCTACATGGCCAGTGCGACACCAGTAGCCGGTATAGTCACACAGGAATTCCACATGAAATACCTGTCCGCCCAGCCGGATCTGAAAATCACATTCGGCACCCGTCTGGCAGTACTGGAGGATCGTCCGTTTCTTATCGGCTCCGGCAGCCGCGGCCTCATAGCCAGCCTCCGTGAGCAGATGAAGGAAGTAGTCCTCAACCAGCCAGGAAGCCACCAGGTCTCGGGCATACTCGATAGGCGCGCGTCCATCGGCGCAGTAGGCACAGCCCTGGATATTCTCCCAAATCTGGGGAAACTCCTTCTGAAGCTGTTTATTCCGGCGGGCCAAGATCAGGTAGTTTTCCTTGCTGTAATTAACCTCCCGGGCCATGGCCAACACCGGCTTTGGCAATAGCTGCGATGCATTTTGATAGGCTCCCATAATGGTTTTCGCCTCCTTGGAGTATGAGACAATCTGAATTGTTTTTCAAATATAGTTATATGCAGATTGCGGCAATCATATTTTTGACATGAGAAAAGACGACGGAATATTCGCCGCTCTTTTGGAGCGTGCAATTAGGGGGTGCCTTGGTTTAGGAAGTTCCAGAAGAACGACACGACGACCCACGCACCGCCGAACAGCGCCAGCGCGATACCGGAAATTAGGATGCCGGTGAGGGCCCGCTGCCGGGCCTGAGGATTGCCCGCCGAAGTCGCCAGCTTAGTGACGCTGATCAAAAATGCGGCAAGGCAAATGACGGTGCAAATGGTCGTAATGACCTGCGCGACAGCTCGTACCTGTGGCATCACGAGATCGTCGACAGCGTCCTTCACCCCGGTAACTTGAGTCATGTCCGGCATATCTCCAGGCTGGATCTTAACTCCGCTGCCATCAACCTGAATGTCGATAGCTGCATAAGCAGGGACTACAGCGCCGAAGACCGAAGCAAGCAGTGCCGGCAGAGACATAAGCCAAATATAGAATTTAGTGCAGAGTTTCCGCATTGGTAATCCTCCTCCTTGTTAGGGATTAGAAATGGGGCGGCGGAAAACCGCCGCCCCGTTGGGTTTGAGTTATGGATTTGTTTAGGGAGTACCGGAGGACAGGAAATTCCAGAAGAAGGATACGACAATCCAGGCGCCGCCGAACAGTGCCAGAGCAACACCGGAGAACATGATTCCAGTAAGAGCAGTCTTGCGGGTCATGGGGTTTCCGGCAGACATGGCCAGCCGAGCAATCCAGAACAGCAGGCATGCAAATGAGATAATGGTCAGAATCGTGGTGACAGTCTGTGCTACATCACGAACCTTGTCCTCTACAGTGTCCAAGTTGGTGTTCTTCTCATTGTTCAAGTCATCGATAACATCTTTGTCATCAGCAAACAGGTCATTGACACTAGCATGGGCAGCCACAACGAAAGGCTCAGACCATGCGCCCTCCTGGTTCGCCATCCCGGTGAAGCCGCCAATCATGCCAAAGCACAGAAAGAGCATGGCAAACAGAGCGGCAGCCCGGGTACGAAGGTTGATTGCGAGTTTCATAGCTTTTACTCCTTTCTGCGATAACGCAAAGTGATTTGAATTTGCCTCACAGAGCATTTCTTGGAGAATTTGTGTAATACTATGCAAAATCTTCGAAAGTTATTCTAGTTTTTGCTTAGCTCTGCATGGCATTTTCATACTATGCACATTCTCCAAAAGCTATTCGCCTTTTTGGGCAGCCTCATCAGGAACTGGCAGGCCGGTCTGCAGCTCCGGCATTCTGGACGCGCCCACCAACCCAAATATCCCAGCCGCCAGAGCAAGAAGACTCGGCATGAGGGCCATCGTCCCAAGGATGCACCCGACGCCGATCCATGCAATGGCCTTGGAGCGGCGGGCAAAGGCAACGAACAGGAGGATTGTGCCGGCGATGCGGAACAGTAGCACCACGACCATGACACCTAATGCCGCCCGTCCAACAAGCCTGGCGATGAAGGGAAGCGCCTCATCCAGCGGAATCGCCGTGAATCCCTCGGCTATCTTGTTTTCATAAACATGGAATTCGTCCCGCTCCGGGTCAAAATACACAACAAAATCATCATCACCGCTGAAATCAGTTTCATGATGAAATCCGGGGTCACCGAACTCCGAGTTGGGATATACGGCCATGGCTAAGGCGGTTGTGGTGAGGGCGGCACAGAGGGCCAGGATGAGGAGAATGGCGGAAAGGAACCTTCGCATGACAGCCACATCCTCCTACATCTGCCCGCAGAAGGCGGCGACCAGCACAATGATGGCGGCAAGGCCGATGACGGACAGTAGGCTCAGAATAGCGCCAGTGAGCAGAAAACAGTTCGGCTTAGGCTTCATCGGGCACCTCTCCCTTCAGTACCTTGGCCGTCCCAATCCAGGCAAAGATGACCGCAACCAGCGCGAGCAAATTGAAGCTGAGCACCGTGTATATGGTCATCAGCACAGAGCCGGCAATGGCCTGCTTGCGGCTGTTCGTCCTCCAGGCAGCGAATATCAGGATCGTGCCAACAATGAGCAGTACCGTGACGACGAGCCCGATGATAACGATCACCATTGTGAATCGAAGCGAGATGTTGATGAGGTCGTCGGCATGTTCATCTACATATTCATTTATATCGTCTGTGGTGACAGACGGATCCTGAACGCCAAAGGCATCCTCGAACGATATGGACTCATCACTGAACAGATTGTCGACGCCGCCAAGCTCGATAATATAACCAGAGTCACTTCCAAATACAGTTGTTCCATGACCGGCAGTAGCCCCGTACGCAGGGCTAATAAACGACTCCTGGAATTGATCGATGATGGATGGGACGGCAGAGAGTCCAATCATGGAAAGCACCAGCCCCAGAAGGACGAGTACAGAAACGATGCTTCCGAAAACCCCAGACAACAGCAAAAAGGTATTGGATTTAGGTTTCATAACAAAAACACTCTCCTTTCTCAGGTGGCCATGTTGCTAACCACCAATGGTTCATGGTATGCTAATTGCGCTGAAACTATTTTGCGGAGCCATCATGGCCCCGACATAGGTTCCCGCGAGGGAACCGGCCCGAACTACAGCTCCCGGCAAACAAAACAGACCTCCTCCACATTTCTTCGTTAATAAAGACTTCCCTACTCTTCCGAAAATATAAAAACAGCAAAGTGCATATAATATAAGTGAGAGACCCGATATCAACTCAACTACCAGGAAAGGAGTCACAGCTCCCATGCGATATATCAAACCCCTAGTCTGTCTCACTGCCTGCCTATACCTGTTGACCTCCTGCGGTGGCGACCCAGAGCCAATCGAGACAGACCTCTCCCCTGCCCAGATGGCCGCAGCCATCATCAACAGCCAGGACTACGAGCAAGACTTTATTTTCGCTACGCCCGGTCAGGATATTTACGAGCTGCTCATCAGTGCCAGCTACGCCGTCCCTGACGGCTACATCACAGACGGCGCCATCTGTTACCTGGATGGAGTCGAGGCCTCCGAAATCGCTGTTCTATCTGTAGACAACGAGGACCATATGGCCGAGGTGCAGGCATGCCTGTCTGAGTACCTCCTGGGCCGCGCAGCCTCCTTCACCGGCTATGCTCCCAAGCAGGCAGCTATGGCCGAAGCCGGAGTTGTTGAGTCGATCGGCAACTATGCGGTCATGCTCATCTGCGAGGACCCTACAGGAGCCCGCGACGCCTTCCTGGATTGTTTTGACCCGGAGACCCAGCAGAATACTGACTATACCTTCGCATCCGTCGAACATCCGAAGCCCTTGAAGAACCCCCAAAATAACAGCAATGCCGCCGACCCAACATTTACTTCCACGCCTGTCCCCGGTGGCAATCCGGAGCCGGCTGTCCAACCAGAACCTGAGAAATCGGTCATCCCATCTGAGCCAACTGCCCCAGTTCCCGGCGACGGCCAGTACAGCATAGACGCCATCCTTTCCAGCTATCAGAGCGGCGATACATCCAGCCTTTCAGAGAAGGACCTGGCAATCTTCGATAAGGCCAGAGCCGTCATCTCACAGACGATCGAGCCGGATATGGCAAAGTGGGAAAAGGCCCTGGCCATCCACGATTGGATGACCCAAAACCTTGAGTATGATCCAGACGGCCTCAGCAATGATCCAAACGCCAAAGTTGACCCGGACAGCTCTATCCCCTACGGTTCTCTGGTCAATGGCAAGGCCATCTGCGAGGGATACAGCACTACCTATGATCTGTTTATGAAACTGCTGGGTATCGACTGCGTAGTAGTCAAGGGCGAGGCCAACAATAAATACCACAACTGGAACAAGGTCAAGCTGGACGATGACAACTGGTACTGTGTGGATGTGACCTGGGATGACCCCATCGACGCCGGGCCCATGAACTACTATCTCTGTGTATCCGACTCGTTCTTCCGGAATGCCGGCCGAACCTGGGAGGAACCGACTCCCCCAACTGTGGACTTCGGCGACTACAGCCGCGTCAATATTCTTCAAATGTTGGCCGAGAGATCAGCTTAAACGAAAGAGGTGTTTACTATGTTGTTCAAAAAGAAAGAAGCGGAGACCAATACGATTGAGGTCCCCACTGAGAATGCAAGTCTGCTCAAGCGCTGGGGTAATCCTGGCTACCTGATGATGCACCCTGAGATCACCAAGAGGGCTGTTGCCCTGGAATTTTTCCGCAGTCTGCTGTACCTGAGCTTCGTCTGTGTCGCCGGCCTGTGGATTTGCACGGAGATTCTAACCTTCATCTTCATGGTTACGACCTACGGCATTCTTCCCCATTAAGGATGGGTTTTTATGGCAATTAAAGAAACAAGCGGTCACATCCTTGAGATTGGAGACCGCGTGAAAATGAATATCCCCAAAATCGGCAAGGGGGATATGGATGGAGTAGAATTTACTCTGTCTGGTGAGAACTACTGGCGGTACATGAACGCCCATCCGGACGAAGTCTACACGGTCGAAGGAGTCGACGACAGCAAGGCTGAACCACAGTATATCCTTTCCGGTCGAATGGGTGGTAACACCTGGTACAGCGACGAGCTGCTCTTGCAGCCGGCGCCTCAGGACCGGTTTGAGGTCATCAAAAACATGACACTCGAAGAAATGGCCAATGACCTGTTGCCGATGATTTTGGGCCTGTGCGAAGAAGGTGTCCCATCTGTGGAGCTGGTCCAGGAATGGCTCTGCGGAAAACCTGAAGAGGATGTGTAATCATGCATAAAATTTTCCAAAACTGCGTTATTTTTGAAGTAAAATGGCAGAACACCTTGCCTCGGCTCTCTTTTAGTGTGAAAAACGAGGAGGGTGAGACTTACCTCATCTGTGCGCAAAATTTCAACACCAAAGAACAGCTGACTCATGTCATGGAAGGGTCCAGAGAGCGAGCTATCCTGGCTTTTGGGACAAATGATCTCGACATCTACAAGGCCAGGGCTGGCGTATTCATGATCGACTGGAGCCCCTGCCCGGGTACATCCCTGATGTTCGAGGTCTCTGAACAGGAATTTGGAAAGATCATGCGCAAGGAGTGAGTTTTGTGGTAAAATGGAGCGATATTCTCTCCCCCGCTGCCTTGGAGAAGGCAAAGCAGCTCCAAGCCAGGGTGAAAAAAGAAGGGGCAAATGGGCACATCATCTATCCTCCTCAGGATCAGATTTTTCGAGCCCTGACGCTGACACAGCCCGAGGCGGTCAAGGTGGTAATCATCGGGCAGGACCCCTATCATGGGCCCGGGCAGGCCAATGGGTTGGCCTTTTCGGTATCTCCTGGTGTTGCCATCCCTCCTTCCCTGCGTAATATCTTTAAGGAACTCCAAGATGACCTTGGATGTCCTCCGCCCAAATCTGGAGATCTGACTCCCTGGGCAGAGCGGGGCGTGCTACTGCTCAATACTTCCCTCACGGTGGAGCAGGGCAAGCCGGCCAGCCATGCAGCCTGGGGCTGGCAGCTGTTTGTTTCAGATATCTGCCGGGCCTGTGTGGCTCTGCCACAGCCAATCGTTTTCCTGCTGTGGGGTGGACACGCCCGATCCTTCACCGCCGGTCTGCAGATATATTCCCGCTCGGAGAATAAATGCAGCCTGTGTAGCAGTCATCCAAGCCCTCTGGGAGCAGCCAAGGCCAGCGGCGGAGCTCCAGCTTTCCTGGGCAGCCGGCCATTTTCCCAGGCTAATCGGTTTCTGAAAGCGATGGGCGCCGCCCCGGTGAACTGGGCATTACCATGAGAGGTGATTTTTTCGATGAAAGAACGAGTCAATGTGTGCGGCGTCCCAGAATCTGAGTGGATCGATGGCGTCTGCTATCGGTGTGGGTCCAGGTGCCAGATGTCTGAATATGGTATTGTCAGCAAGCGAGCCTACGACTATGCCGACCGGCACTTCCTTTTGGACAGTGGGTACTTTTGGAAGGAGCATATTCGTATCAAACTGGAGCAGATAGGCCGCAAGAAGAAGGTCCCCAAGTACCTGCGGGATGAGGTCGCCTTCGAGGGTGGGCTCAACTTCAAAACCTTGGATGAGTTCCCCTGCGGCAAGCCCTTCCGCTGCTGCCGGGATAGTAAAGATGGGACCTTCCAGGTTGGCGATACGGTCTGGCGCGATGAACCCAGGCCCGGGCTCCCGGATGGACTGAACATCGCTCAGGCAGCCGGATGCCTGGACGCAGAGTTCTGCGAGGCAGCTCTGGAGGGTGCCTTGTTCGAGGAGTCATTTGCGGATATCCCCCGGCGAAATCGCTAAAACGCAATTTGCATATTATTCCCGCAGACCTCAATTTGGAAATTCAAAGTCTGTGGGAGAAATCTAAGAAAGGAGTGGGGTTGCATCGGTGCAGCCCATGAAGATCGATGAAGTATGTCTATAATAAGATCGAGCGGCCGGCAGTCCCGCTTCCAATCCGGCTGTCTGCGATCGACCCGATCTGCCTGGATATCCTGTACAACCGTGGGATCAAGACGCCTGTTGAAATGGAGGAGTTCCTCTTCCCTTCCCTGACCAAGCAGCTGCGGGCTCATCCGCCTCTGCTGGACATGGATAAGGCAGTGTCTATCCTGAAAGCGGTTGTTGCCAACAAGGAAATGGTGACCATCTACCACGACTACGATGTGGACGGCGTTACAGCGGGCGTTACTGCTCTGTCGGCTCTGTCCCAGCTGGGCGTGCCAGTCAACCATTACTGCAACGACCGCATCACCGGCGGGTTTGGCATCAACGCGGCCGGTGTGGATGAAATCGTGGCCAAGTTCCCGGACACCAAGGTACTGCTCACTGTCGACAATGGTATTGCCGGCATTGAGGGCGTGTCCCGGGCCAAGGAGCTGGGACTGAAGGTCATCATTACCGACCACCATGAGCCGGGCGCCAAGCTGCCTGACGCGGACGCTGTCATCGACCACAAGCGGGTGGATGAGTCGGCTAGGCAGGATAAGAATTGCTGCGGCGCCGGCGTTGTGTGGAAGCTGATGCTAGAGCTGTATATTGGCCTTGGCCGCAATGTAGAGCCGGTCATGGACCTGCTGGACATCGTTGCCCTGGGCACGATTGCCGATGTGGTGCCCCTGATCGGGGACAATCGGGCAATCGTGCAGGAGGGTCTGAAGCGCATCAACTCGGGTGCCCGGCCTTTCTTCCAGATGTGCCTGGAGGTCCTGGAAAAGGAGTCCATTGATGCCATGACGGTAGCCTTCCGGATCGCACCTATGATCAACGCCGTGTCCCGCATGGGCGGCGACGCATCCAAGCTCATTGATCTGTTTATGGAAACCAATGCCGATGACTTGAGGGCCGGCATTATTGCTCTGGACGACATCAATGAAGCCAGAAAGGAAGAGACGCGCAGGGAGACTGAACTGGCCAAGGAGCTGGTCGGCAAAGCGCCTGTAGGGGCTATCGTGTTCAACCATGAGTCCCTGCAGGAGGGTATCGTTGGCATCGTGGCTGGGCAACTGAAGGAGGAATTTTCCCTGCCGGCCGTGGTTCTCGCAAAGGACAAGGACGGCAACTGGAAGGGCTCCGCACGCAGCCCTGAGGGGTTCATGCTGAAGGAGGCCCTGGATCAGTGCGCTGAGTACCTGATTTCCTATGGCGGTCATGCGAAGGCAGCTGGCCTGACAGTGCGGGCGGCCGACCTGGATAAGTTCAAGGAGAAGCTCACCAAGCTGGCCCTGGAGGCCGCTGGAGACAAAGGCTTTGAGGTCGCAATTCCTATTGATGCCGTACTGGGCGCCCAGGACTATACAGAGGATATGGTTCGGCACTTGGGTATCCTTGAACCGTTTGGTGAGGGGTTCCGTCAGCCTCTGTTTGGGCTGATTGCCGACAATATCACCGGAGTCCGGTACATGGGCACTGAGGAACAGCATGTCCGCTACCAGGATGAGTCGGGCCTGCAGGTCATCCAATGGAATAAGGGTGACGAGGCCAAGGCCCGCAAGGCACCCCCGAAGAAGTTTGTAGGGTATCCGGGGCTGAATGTTTTCCGGGGAAATACTACTGTGCAATTTATCGCAGAATAACGATAAGAAGCCGACGGGATAATGTCCCGCCGGCTTTTTTAGGGCTAACTATTGCAAGGAGCCTTTGTCTCAGCAAAACACCCCTGCCTTCAATGAATGAAAGTAGGGGCGTCTTAGTCATCTAGTTTGGCATATAATCAAACTCCTCAGAAGGATTACCTCCTGGGGAGCTTGTTGTAAGTATTTTTCTGCATCGGAATTGAGTCACATAAGCAAAGAAGAAGATAAAACGGAAGCACTGTTCTCATTTATCCTGTGCCGGTTCGGGATCGTTAGTATATTCAGCATCACATCCACAGCTAATCAGTTGGCCGCCACATACCGGGCATTGCTCTACATCGCAGTTTGCATGATGATACTGACCCCGCTTTGCTCCACAGTCGTGACAGCGTTCATCCCTCCAGTGTCGGCGTTCGTCACCATACCGGATACGCTTATAATACTTGCCTTTACAATAGATTCCTGGCCAGGTGCAACCATCAGCTTTCAGCATCTGGCCCTTGCATAGTTCACAAACTGCCCCGCCTGCCGCTACTAACGCCTCAATTTCCTCCATGCTCAACGCACCTCCTTGATTTTAGCTATGACTTTTATGCTATACTATACCATAGTCGGTGAAAAAATATCAAGGACTTTGACATTTTATATCTCCTTTTAGGCAGGCCCCGTCCAGATGGACGGGGCCTTTTATCTACGGCATTTGTGTCTTATCGGGGTCGGTCGCCACAGTATTTGTCGCAATCAAAAACTGTTGGGTTGGAGTACTTACCCAGCACTGTGCAGTAACCATGTTTCTCACAGGTCTGCCAAGGCTTGGGGGACTCGTCATCGCCAGGCTCGTCCTCGAAATCGCAGTTCTCTTCATCTAGTGTCATCGACTCATGGGCCGGATCCAAATTACTGGGCATAGGCACCTCATCCAGATGCTCCATAGCGTACTGGAGAGCCTCCTCCAGGGTCAAGTGGTCAGGAACCCGAATGCTGGTATCGCCAATGCTGGTAACAAAAACAGTAAGATGCAAATTTTTCATATTTTCCCCCTCCTGGTTTGTTTTCTAATCTGATAGATGTTATTCTCAGTTTTTCATAGAGGCAGGATAACACCTAGCTCACGCTTCTCAATCTCAGCCTCCGCCTCCCGCTCCCGGGCCGTCAGCGCCATCTTCTCGACGCGGATATTGCGGACAACCTTGCGGGCGGTGACCGGCTTAGGTAATCGCATTAGAGGTCTGGCGTTAGCTACGGCCTCCAACTCAGCCTCCTGCTCCCGCAAAGTCAGGGGCAGGTGCTCGACGGAATTTCTTCTCACGACAAATTCCTCCTTAGTCCTTCTGAAATTTCTGTACCTCATCGTGGGGCAGCCACAGATCGATCCTCCCCGGGCCGATGGTGATACATTCGACCTTGGCGTCGGCATACTGGCAGCTTTGGATCTTGCCAGGGGCGCCGGAGACCAGTTTCTTGCCGCTGCCGTTGTCATAAACGGCGATTATGCAGTGGGCTGCCAAATTGGCGATGGCCGAAACGCAAACGATAGTTTTCATGTTATTTCTCCTCTTTTCTTTTCGATGTACTCCCGATACTGCTTTTCCCTCAGGTAACCGCGATCAGACAAGGTCGGGTACAGACCCTGTTTCCGCAGCTCCGTGTACCACTCGCCGGGCGGATACTTCGGCCACAGGCTTTCGAATGTCCTCCAGACGCCGTCCACCTTTACCAGAGGCGTGGCCTCCAGTCTGCGCAGGGGACGCGGGTCGTCGGTGGTGGAGTAGGCGTCGCAGGACAGCTTGGAGAGTTTCATGTCATCAGGAATGGTGATTCGGATCATCCCGTGGGCCGATGTGAACTTGAGGTTGGTTGCCGCCACCAGGCGGAAGTGGGATACGGGCTCGTCCGGAAGGACGCTCCCAGCCAGGATATAGCGGTAGCGTTTTCTTTTCTCCGACATAGTAGATTCTCCTCTCATCCGGCGCGCTGCCGGATCGAATAATTTCTTGGTACGACGGTCACATCTGCATACGGATAGATGTCCCGGATAAGCGGACAGTCATCGTAGGTGATGACAATATCGGCTCCCGGCATCCCCTGATACAGCATCTGGATGATCATGGCAAGCTGCTCGTGGTCATCTTCCTCGTACCAACGACGGTAAAGGTCTTTTCCTTTCACCACATAGGGCGGGTCGATGAAACAGGTAGACTGCTCATCCCAGTAGGCGCTGTTCTCCAGCAGGTCGACGGCGTCCACGCAGCTGACCTCAATTTGACTGGCCAGTGCATGAATGTGCCGGATCCGCCGTTGAAGTATATTCGCGTTCCAGCGAGAGAGCAGCTGCTCTGGGGTGCCAGTCTTGCCACCCATCGCACAGGCCTTGGTAATTCCGGAGTAGCCAAGCCGGTTGCACACCAGCGTGGCCCACGCCAGATCGTCCTGGGACCAGCCCTTGGGGGAATCCAGGATCTGCTGACAGCTTCGGAACTCAGCCCGGTTAGGGTCGGGCCCAGACAGCCGCTTGAGCAGCTTTTCAGGGTGATAAACGACCGAAACCCAAAAGGCATATATGCCCGGGTCCGTGTCGTTGATCACCAGATGCTCGGTAAGCCCTGCGTCCAGCAGCGACAGGCCCACAGAGGCGCCGCCAGCAAAAACCTCCACAAAGGTTTTCAGCGACTCCTTGCGGAACTGGGCCGCCAGATAGTCGATGAGCTTAGACTTGCCACCCGGATACCGCAGTGGCGACAGCCGCTTCTTCAGTGGTGTTTTGGGGACTGGATCAGCCTTGCCGCCATCCTTCTGCTCCAGAATGAGCAGGATACGGCGCAGGTGGTTCCTGGTCTTATCGTAGTAGGTGAACCCATCACAGTCAGGACACCAGAAGCCCTCACCGTTGTGTTCATCCAGCTCAAAATCGTCCAGACTCCCAGTTGCCTCGCACCATTGGCAGGTCAGTGTTTCCTCCAACAGATATACCTCCTTCCAGAAATCTTTCCTATGTATTCCGACCCCAAATTGGAATCTAAAACTATTCTATGCAAGTGGCCTCGTTCGTATTTCGGGCAAAGAAAGACAGGTCTGCCATGCGGCAGGCCTGTCTTTTGACAGCATTAGCTGTTCTGGAAGCACCACATATACGCGAGCGCCTGAGTACGGCCGGCAAACCGGACGCATGGGTCCTTGAGCATCGCCCGCAGCTGTTCTTTGCTGAACCAGACTGGGCTGATCTCCTCGTTAGGATTGTCGCTTGGAGCGATGGTCCCAGCAGCTTCGCAAACGATGAGCGCCGTGGTCATATCGGTTACCGGGGCACAACTGAAGGCAAAGGGCAGGACATCCATGAACTTGGTAAGTTCCAGCCCCGTTTCCTCCTTCAGCTCCCGGGCGGCTGCCTGCTCCGGAGTCTCACCAGTATCGATGAACCCGGAGATGTTATTGACCACATGGCAGTTTACGCCCATCCGGAACTCGATACCCAGGAGCATGTGCTCGCGGGCCGCATCGAAGACCAGCAGGACAATGCCTGTCTGGCCCTGTCCGATGGCGCCGACCGTCAGCTCCCGGTTGTTGCTAACCATTTCATATTGTTTTTCTCCTCCGTCCCTGGTCTCATAGGAGAGTTCGTACTTGGAGAGGTACTTCCCGAGTGAGACCAGCTTGATATTTTTGAGCTTTGCCATTTGTTCTTCCCTCCCATCACATAGCCTTAGACTGCATCATGATTTCGGCCAGCGACCACCCTTCGTTCCACCGGCGCTGACACCAGTCCTGCGTCCGCATCATCTGGTTTCTGGCACGGTCATACCGGAGACGCCGGTCGTGCTCAGCCCGAAAGGCCGCCGGCGTGAACGGGAACCTTGACTTTGGTACAAAAGGCGGCAGCCGTAATGCCATCAGGTCGCCCTTGATGACCCCGATGGCGATGTCCCGAGCGCGGTAGTCCGGAAGCCCTGCCAGACGGATGGAGCTTTCGATCTCATCAATGAGCGTGTCCCGCCTGCAGGTTTTGATCTCCGCATATGCCAGATGAGGCGCAATGCTGATGAGGTGGTTGAGCTGTTCGATATACTCCCTACACATGAATAACTCCTCCTTTTAATTGCGCAATCTCCTTGGATTGGATTCCTGCCCTATCCTATGCAGATTTCAGGACCCTCATTTTTGCTACTGAAGGTGCCGGATCTTTTCTAGTGAAGAAAACAGGCAGGGGGTCTTTTTTTGCCTTGAGCACTTGTCGGAGCCGGCTCCTTTCGGAGCCTATGCATAGTCCGTGAGGCTGCCGCTCTTAGATAGCCCGTTCCATCATGAGGATCTCGGCCATGGACCAGCCGTCCTCCCACCGCTGCTGGCACATCTGCTGGGCAGCCAGTAGTCGATCCTGGGCCCACTTGTAGCGGGCACGCCGTTCTTCCTCCTTCCGCCGAGCTCCGGGCATCAGCGGGCGATGCGCCGGCTCCTGGTAGGGCGGCAGCTGCATGGCGGAGAAGTCGCCCTTGAGGATCTGCAGTTCCATCTCCCGGGCCAGCGTATCCAGCAATCCAGCCCGGACGAAGCATCCCTCGATGGTATCGAACAGGGTCTCCTTGCGAGATGACAAAATCTCCGATCGGGCCAGGACGGGTGAGTTGTAGATAGCCTTGTTTAGCTCGTTTACATATTGTTTGCCCATCATATAACTCCTTTCCTTTCTTGTGGACGCTCGTGCCTATGTATTATGCAGACTGCACAGGATTCATTCCCAAGGGAGGCGAAGTAACAGTCTTTTTTACCACATAGTTTCTGCCCTACATACCTGTTGGACAGGTTTTCGTAGGCAGAGCCGCAGGAGAGATTCCGCCGGGGTCTCCGCTTGCCCCGCTCTGGCCGACTATCACGCCTCTCTGTTGTTGTAAACGGCGAACTACTCCGCCGTTGCGTACAACAATTTTAGCCAGCAAGCCTCACGGACCATGTGCGAGGTTGCCAGGCTGGTGGGTAAGCGAAAAAAAATCACCGGGAGGTTTCTCCTGTAAAAAAGATCCTTCTAACGACCCGTAATGCAAACAACTAGGTCCCACTCCCCTGCAAGGCTGCTACTCGCCCCCTGTCAGAATGACTTTTATGCGTTTGGCATACTATTTGATCAGCACCCCAATTTATGGAGACATATATAAGACTAAAGGAGGAAATGAACTTATGTCTATCTCGGATATTCGTAGCTGCCCTCGCAAGGCCTATTTGCGTACGGCCGTCGACTCTGGTATCATCAAGGCCGGCATTCTGCGCGGTATTGTAAAGGATGTCCTTCTGAGCTCTCCTTTCTCCACTGGAGAGGCAACGCTCCGGAAGCGTATTCGTGACGCCTTCGACGCCAAGGCCGACCGTCTGCTGCCATTTGAGGCTGAGGCGGAGCGGGAGCGCATGGAGGTCCTGCTCTGGAGATATCTGGAGTTTGAGCGCCGGCAGAAGAACAAGATCCTGGCCGAGAACTTCGTGAACAAGGTCAAGGTCATGGGCGACGACCACAGTGTTTCTGCCCATCGGCTCATTGACCGCGGCACAGCTCTGGAGTGCATCCGGTATCTCTATAAGCAGCCGGAGATGAGCTATCGTTCCCGCAAGACGCCGGTGGAGAAGAACCCTGATCTGCTGGCTCTGCAGCGGACTGGCGAGGCTGAGGCGGCCAAGCTGGGTATTACCGGCAAGCCAGTGTTCGGCAGCTTCTACTACCTGAAGTCGTCCCTGGACACTTCCCGCAGCCTGGAGTCGACCTTCGAGAGCCGGCTGGGCTCCAACATCATCAACCACCACTTCACCATTGGTGAGGAGACGGCGTTAGCGAAGGAGCTGTCCGGTCAGAAGCCGGATGTGGCCCTCTGCACTGACGATGAGCGTGAGTGCTATGACTGCATCTATAAGGACCTCTGCCACACGGAGTTCGTCAAGCGAAGCCTGGAGGAAAAGCCCACCGTGGAGGAAAAACCGCTGGACAGCATCCATATGACGCCCAGCCAACGCCGGTTTGTCGAGTTTGAATCGGGTGAATGCCGGGTCAATGCGGTTGCCGGTTCCGGCAAGACGACCATCGTCACCCTGCGCACCCTGCGCCTCATTGAGGAGGGGTGCAAGCCCGAGCAGATCCTGATGATCACCTTCACCGACAAGGCGTGTGGGGAGATGAAGTCCCGCCTGCACCGCTACGCATGCGGCAGCACCCTGAAGGACCTGAACATTGAGACCGATAAGATCGTCGTCCGGACCTTCAACAGCTTCGGGCAGGAGCTCCTGGATACCCACTATGCAAAGCTGGGGTTCACGGAGGCGCCGCAGCTGGTGGATGAGATCCAGAAGAAGGATATCATTGTGAATTTGCTGGATTCCCACCGCACACTGCCCATCGACTACCGCAACCCCTTCCTGGACCTGCCCAACGCCTGTGGCGCCGTTGTCCAGATTGGGCGCATCATCGATTCACTGAAGGCCAACCATGTGGAAACGGTCGATCAGGTGGAGAAGATGGTGACCATGGACATGAAACCGCGGGCCAAGGAACTGCTGGCTATTTATGAAGCGTATAATGCCAAGTTGGTAGAGCTGAATAAGATTGACTATGAGGATCAGCTGCGGCTCATCCTCAAGCTAAAGGCGTTCGGCGTGTTCGAGGACCTCCCCTACCACCACATTGTGGTGGACGAATTCCAAGACAGTAACGGCAACCAGATTTCCCTCATCCTGGAGATGGCCAAGGCCGCCAAGGAGCTGGAGAGTATCGTGGTAGTCGGTGACGAGCTGCAGGCCATCTATGGTTTCCGCGATGCCACGCCTGAGAATCTGATCAAATTCAGCGACTATTTCCCTGGCATGGTAGACATTCCGCTGGAGGACAACTTCCGCAGTCAGTCGCCCATCATCGAGATGGCCAACCGCATCCTCAGCCGCGAGGCCCGGATCGCAAAGGTCATCAAGGCCCACCGTAAGGAGGAGGGCATCGCCCCTGTCCTCATGGACATCGAGAAGGCGGATGCCGAGCGGGAGCTGTATGTGAAGCAGACCAAAAAGCTGCTTCGGGACGGCGTAAAGCCGCGTGACATCGCAGTTCTCTGCCGTACCAAGTCTGAACTGATCGCAGTCCAGAAGGAAATGGAAGATGCCGGTATTCCCACCATTCTCCGGGTTCCAGAGGTCATCGGGGACGCCCCATATGTGAAGGCCATCATTGGGCTGGCTTCCTTCCTGCTCAACCACGAGGATACGCTGAGTCTAGCCTTGTACCGCAAGAGCTTGGGCGGCGACCCATTCGATGCGGACGCCCTGAAGAAGGACGCTGAGGAGCTGGGTAAGAAATATGATGAACTTGGCAGCGAGGCAGAGCGGATTGCCCTGTTTACGGGGATGATCCAGGATGCCTGCGAGGATTACATTGCCAAGGCATTCGCCGAGGATATCATGACTAAGGGCTTCCACACGGCCGGTGAAATTTTCCGGTACTGTGTGAAGTACAAGGAGTATAAGATCAAGGAGACCAAATCTACCGCCCACGAGGACGCAGACGCCGTCAATCTGATCACTGTCCACTCCGCCAAGGGTCTTGAGTGGCCTGTCGTCCTCCTGTCCCTCAAGAAGTTCAAGCCTGCCAATGAGGAAGAGCACCGACTTCTCTATGTGGCAGTGACCCGGGCAAAGGAGAAGCTGTTGATTACTTATAATAAGAAGCAGCAGACACTGGTCGCCCTGGTATCCTGAATAGACAAAGAAAGCCCCCGTCCATCGGACGGGGGCTTTTGCTATGGGTAGATGCGTTAGTTTGGAAGCCTGTTTTCCAGGTCAGACTTGCCACGGGCCGGGCCATTGTATTCCGGCTCCTTGTGGAACCCGTCCCCATCGATACGCTCCGGGGTAGGAGTCTCAGCCGGAGGATGACCACCACCGCCACCATTGAGCAGCTGCTCTCCGCCCTGTCCAAGCGAAGAGAGAGTCGGAGTCGGTTGTTCAGCCGGAGCTGCGGCAGGCGGAGGAGGCACAGGCATCGTACTCTCCAACCTGACAGGCTGGATCTTGACTGGGTCAGCCGTGGGAATAGTCGCGGGATCCAAAACGGTTCCAACCTGAACTGTAGGCATGGCTGCGTTCATTGCCTGAGCATGGATATCAGCCGGAATCTGGACATTGACAGCGCCATTGGGCGTCACTGTCGCATTCCAAGCGGCGTGCTCAACCACCGGCTGAGCAGCCTGCATACCCTGGAAAGTTTCGAGGCTGCCAGCCCGCACATTGACGACATCACCAACAGCCACAGCCTGAACATCAGGCTGTGCGTTGATCTGACCAGCTAGGTTATGCGCAGCGGGTGTAGCAACAGGGATACTGCCCTGAGAAGCACCATTTCCCGTGGCCGTATAGGCATTGGCGAAGTCAGCAGCTGGGACAGTGACCGACGCCGAGCCATCCTCAGCAACTTGCGGAGCGGTGAAATGCGAGGCCATGCCGGCAGGCACCTGCACCTTCTGGAACGCCTGCACATCGGCGCCACTGATCATGTAAGTCTGTCCATCTGCACTGGGTGTGACACTCAGTCCCTGATTGCCCAAACTTGCCGTACCTGTATGAACGGCGGGAGCCACCATCGTAGGCATCGTCGACTGGGTCGTGGGAGTGCCCATAGAAGTCTCAGGCGAGATGCCAGCTGCCATGGCGCGAGACCCCATGGTGTTGCTGCTGGCAGCAACAGGGCCAAAGGTGCTGGCCATATCAGCTTGGGACATCGTAATAGACATGGTGCCGTCTTTGCCGACTTTGGCTGAGGCAACTTGAGCGGCCATCGATTCGGGCATCGGCGTATTCTGGAACTTGGCAGCTGGGGCAGTCATCGTAACAGCGCCAGTATTGGCATCTGTGCTGGTCTGGAAGCCCATCGACTCCATCTTAGACGCACCCAGGGCTGCAGCAGCTTTGGGCGAGTTCAGCATCGAAGGCATGTCAGGGACCAGAGCAGGAGCCTGGTCGCCCTGTGCAGTCACGGAGTAGCCGCCCCTCGTAGAAATTCCGAGGTTGTCCCGGGCCTTATCGCTGTCATAGGTGATATTGGCGCCAGTCATAACCTGCTCGCCGTTCACCATCTTGGTCGTAGCCTCAAACCCTGTAATACCCATAGCCCGCATGGCAGCACGCTCTTCTTCGGAGCCATTCTCCCATGTATTCCGCATCTCGCGAAGGCGGGTCTGGTCACCCTGACTCATCTTGCTCATGTCGTATTTAACAGCGGACTGTTTCTGTCCAGCACTCCCAATGCTGGGCTTGCCGACGCTGACACCAGCAGCTCTCTGACTGTCTCTATCGAGCGTGTAGGTACTGGCTCCAGTCTTGCTGTTATAAGAGCGCTCAGCAAGGCCCTTAGCGTAAACATTGTCTCCTTCTTTGTAGTCGCCGCGGTTCTCTAAAGACGACTTGTAGGCAGCCGTTTCGGGGCTGAGAGCAGACTCTCCGCCGCCATCGTCAGTACGGGAGTCCTTGAAGATCGCATCTTCTGCATCAGAGCCGGCACCTTTAACCTGGGATTTCCCACTGCCAATAGTCTTACCAGCGAGCTGCTCCAAAGGCTTGGAAAAAGCTCCGCCGGTGAAGTGACGGTCGACTACGCCAATCGCACCAGCGATTGCGCCAAGGCCAAGACCTGCAGCAACTTTGGAGCCGCCTCCCAAGGCTTTCACACCTGAACCCAGGAGCTTGCCCCCGGTGGAGTTAGCGAGCTTGCTGGCTGCACTACGGACGCCCTGTACCGGAGCCAATCCACCCACAAAATCCTTGGCGGATTTGGCGAGGTTCCTAACAGGTTCAGTCTTCTGTGCAGCCCACCTGCCTGCATCCGAGTTTTTGATCTTCTGCGAGAGGCTGGGTTTCGTGGTCACTCCGGTAGCGCCGTCGCCGCCACCTCCGCCATCCTTGCCGTCTCCACCCTCTTTGCTATCAGCCTTACCATCGCTACCCTTACCGCCGGCAAGAGCTCTGATGCCACCGCCGATAGCTCCAGCAGTGAGGCCGGCACCAAGCATCATCAGACCACGGCCAGCACGCTGGCCTTTCTGACCGACCTGGTCAGCCATGCCGCCAGAATTACCGAAAAACATCTGACGCAGCAGGTTCGTTAAAGGGATCATCACATAGGCCATCACAATCGAGTCGATATTACGGCCTGAGTCAGGCACCAACAGAATGAAGCTGAGCATCAACGCCTGTAACGGCTGGATGAACAGGTTCGCGCAGAACTCTCTGAAAAAGTCAAGCGTCTGCCGGCGCTTATTCTCGCTAATAGCCATCATGGCGATGAAGATCGGCATCAGCACGATCATCAGAGCCAAGGACAGAGCGCGGAATACATAGAAAACATTGAAGTAGATCACTGCGCCCAGATATACAGCATAGGAAAGGATAGCGCCAAGGCCGGCGCCAGAGTTGGCTGCCAGTTTCTGAAACCTCTCCTGAGCCGTTTTACCGCCCAGCACATCATGGAAGATGCCGGTCAGCTGTGCGCAGGTATCAATCAAAATGGGGATCACATAGGGGATGACAGCCAGAAGGAATGCCACCAGGAACAGGTATTTGATCTGCTCGATGGCACTGGCCCGGGCAACCGGGTCCATGGTAGACATGGCCTTTTTGCCCACATTGAAGATGATGGCGTAGAGCAGCATGATGACCGCTGCGATTTCAGCCACAAAAAAGAATGTCCAAATCACAGATTGCCAACTGGACGGAAACACGCCGCCTACATAGGAGGAGGATCCGCGAACGCCGCCGTTGAAAATCAATTCATCGAAGTTCCAAAGACCGAGTGCGTTGGCAATCCAGTCTACGATGCCGGCAACAGCTTCGGCAAATGCCTGTTCAATAATGCCGGGGGTGCCGTCGTTAACATTGGACGCCGTCACGCGCAGTTCATCGTCTGCGACATAGTTGGCAAATGCCTCTACAGCAAGAGTACCCCAGTGGATGTAGTAATCATTGGCTCCAACCAGAGTGTCGCCGTTTGCCTTCCCGAGACCAGACCCATCAACGCCATAGCCTTTCAGCATCCGGTACTGGAAAGTCCGAGTCTCTGTTTGGCTGCCAATCGTTCGTTCAATAGAAATGTAATAATCAGTACCAGCGTTGCTGTGGAAGTTCTTATCCACAGGATTTTTTGGTTCCTGGGTAGTTACTACTGAACAACTTATAGTCTGCCCATTTACATTCCTGGTCCACTGTCCTCCGGCCTTGATGCCACTGAAAAAGTTGCCCAGATCGGTCGCATATTGTTTTACCTGCTCATCCAGGGTATCCCCCTCCGGCTCATACATGCCATACTGATCACCATAAACAAATTTGAAAGCCGCATTCAAATCGTAGATCAGGGAGTTCCGAATCAGTTGGGCGCGGTCAATATCGGCCTGTCTGGACTCGTTCTGCCAGCCAGAAAAACTGATAGCACCAGGGAAACTCAGGGGCAGGTTATTGACTGAATTGTCACCCTGCTTCTCGAATACTCCGCCTGTCAGAAAGCTGGTGATATTGCTGTCAGAAGGGGTCTTTGTTTTGATGAGTGTTTCCATCAAGTCTTTTCCAATACGCTTTGCTTCCATCGGGTGTCCGTTGGTACTAACACCATGAGATACGACGGCAGCCACAATTTCCCAGGCAGAGGTATCAACAGCCGTCTGGATATAGGACCGCTGGACAGGCAGAATAGGCGCCCAGGCCGGCGATACGAAGCCGCTGACCAGAACGATGAGCATAATGACCATGGCCATCAGGAACGCCCAGATCCGGCGCGGCAGGCTCGTAATCGTTTGAGACATGAATCTTTTCAACTCCTTTCTTGGGCCACGCCCAGAAGCATATGCCCCGTGGCTGGCCAGAGTCTGATGTTACTTGCGTCCTGCAATCGTCCGCTTTTCAATGAGGTACTTTTCGATGTCCATGGGGAATGCGTACCCAATGGTTGCCTCCGAGTTCATCTTGAGCAGGAAATGGCCGCGGGCCGGCGAGGTCAGGTAGGCCCGCTCGCCGTTAGAGAGCTTGAACTTTTCCTGGACAGCGTCCAGGTCTGTAGAGCTCTGCTTCAGGAAGATGTTAACCACTGCGTTGGAGAGAACAGCCTCGCCCTGGGGACAGCTCACGAATTCCTTGAAGTTCTGGGAAGCCACCAGCAGGCAGCAGTTCCGCTTACGGGACCGGCGGGAGCAGGTCTCAAGGAATTGTGCCGTAAACTGGAAACCAGGCATATTGGGGTTGGTCAGCATCCACGCCTCGTCGCAGACGATACGCTTGCGGAGCTTAGGATTCTTTTTGGCGAATTTTTCCCAGGCCCAAGACAAGGCATTGTACATGCCAATCGGCCGAAGTACATTTTCCTCCAGCTGCTTGATATCAAAGCAGATGACCGGAGCATCCGTGTAGTTGGTCATATCCTCAGAGGTTGGCTGGTCGAACAGGCCGTACACACCGTCCCGCTTGAACATGCGCAGGGCATTTGCAACTGAAACAAGCGTCTCATTGCCAGGCGTCTGGGCAATCTCCTCCAGCTTCCGATGGAAGTCAGAGAAGGTAGGCATGGGCCGCTTATGGCCATGGTGGACAAACTCGCCGCGATCATTCATTACCACATCATTGTCATACAAGGAGGTATAATCCTCTGTGAAGCCAAACTCCTCATAGATGCTGGCCAAGGCAAAGGAGACCAGGGAGCGCTGCTCCTGGGTAAGCTCGCCGGTCATCACGCCGATTAGGTTCAGCAGGTCGGCCACTTTTTCCTTGATATTGACGATACGCTGACCGGTGGCCTGCCCATCTTCATCCAGAACTTCCTCATCCTCCAAATCGAATGGATTGGGGATGGTGGTAGAGCCAGGGGCGATCTTGATGACCTTACCACCCAGGGCCTCCGTGATAGTGCTGTACTCGCCTTCAGGGTCGATGATGACTGTCCGTACACCCTGGAGGGCAGAGCGCATCGTCAGCAGCGACACCAGGAAGGTCTTACCGGAACCAGCCCGGCCCAGCACAGTGGTATTGCCGTTTTCCAGGATACGCCGGTCAAAGAAGTCCACATAGATGGGCGTCTGCGTCTGTAGATTGACACCAAGCAGAGTGCCGGATGGATGAGAGATCTCAGCATTGTAGAATGGGAAACAGGCCGTAAGACCCTCAGAGGAGAAGTTGCGGAAGTTCTTGGGCAGCCAGGTCTTGCCGAACGGCATACCAGACTTGTAGCCCTGGTCCTGTCGCAGGTGCAGAGGCATCAGCTTGATCTTTTTGCCCCGCAGCGTGTTGTCCAGCATCTGAGTCTCCTTGTCCAGCTGGTCTACCGTTTTACCATACAGATTACAGATCATCTGGACCTGGAACATGGAGATGTAGTTCTGCTCGATCTTCTCACGCTCGCGGACCAGCTCGGTGATCTGGTTGCCCAGACGGGTCATATTTCGGGTTTGACCTTTCTCAGACTCCACATCCAGCTGGGCCTCATACTGCGTGATCTTATCGGTCAGCTCATCGATGGCCTCACGCTCATCCATAGGGTTGATGTGGATGGTCATATCCAGGTCACCATCATAGTTGTAGAGCTTATCGGCCCAGCCAACCATGATGTGCTTAGGGAAACCAGATAGCAGAAAGCTGCGCATGACACGGTCGCCGATGCCCAGATGGTCGAACTCAGTCCTATCAAAGCTGGGTGGAGCCATCATATCTTTCAGGGTCGGCACGCCCTTCTCCAGCATAGTAGCGCCGACCGTCTTAGGCGTCTGCACCTCACCGATGATCAGCTCAGGTTCCTGAGCAACCCCAGCAGCCTTGTCCTTCTTCTTGGACTTTTTCTCTTTCTTGTTCCTTCCAAAAGCCATTACAGGTCACCTCCATCAGTAAAGTACCCGGCATATTTCATCCGGATCTGCTCCATGCGCCGCTGGGCTTCCTTCTGGAGGAGAAGCATCTCCTGCATGGCACCCTGGCCATTCTTCTCGCTGTCCACATTGCCGGCGCGGAGCTTGTTGATGGCTTCACCTAGGATTAGGTCCAGCATACCAACGCGAGGCAGGTCGCGGAACTTATCCTCAACGCCATCCACGAACAGAGCAAACGCATCGTTGCTGGCAATAGCCTCAGCATAGCTGAAGCCTTCACGGTTATAGCAGCTGTACACGAGCTCAATGAGCTCGGCAGTGCTCAGGGTGCGGGTGATGATGCCTACAGCGTCCAGGCCGCTGCGGACAGCATTGCACCGGTTCAGCAGCTCTTTGTTGGCATAGGCAGCTTTTTCGCCGTCCGTCAGGCCGTCCAAGCCGATAGCGTCGTCGTAGGGAACAACAATATAGCGCTTCTTCTGCTGGTTGTTGCCGATGCGGACATTCAGGTTTTCCATGTCAGCCATAAAATGGTCGGCGTAATTCTTCATGCCCGGGAACTCCACCAGTGTCTTGGAGATCTCAGTCCGCAAGGACTCTACCCGGTGGGTGTTGTCAATCTCCTTGGTCTGCAGGAAAATCGAAATTGGGAAACTCAAAGAGTTGATGAATTGCTGGAAGGACATCTCGATTTGATCGCGCTCGCCTTCCGTCTTCAGGTCATAGTTCAGGGCCGAGCACTCAATGACGGCCCGGTAGCTGTGGTTGGGCATTACGATCATGTTATTGCGGATGTCGTCAAAGGGCAGGAAATCCTGGGCAATCTCAAGGTCGCTGTTTTCGGATTTGTCCTTCTGCATCGGATCCAATTTCTTGACCATCAGGAAAAGGCCAGCTCCGATGGCTCCGACGATCACCAGCATGATCAGAATGATCAGTACAGGCATAGTTACTTCTTACCTCCTCGTTTAGAAAATGTTCTCGCTCTCCTTGGCCTTCTGCTCCCGCTCATAGTCGCTGGCTCGGTCCATACGGTAGGTCAGGGTGTTGACCAGGTGCTTGCTCTTCTTCTGGAACTTGAACCTCCAGATCAGATACTGGACCAAGGTAAGCCCGCCCTTGTTGTAAAAGGCAAAGGGCAGACCAATTGCAGCTGCAGGGATAAGCCCAATCATGAGAGCCAGGACAGGCGGCATGATTTTAGCCATGCCGACAAATACACCTGCTCCTACGATAAGGCCGGCGGCGATCCAACCAGCTTGACCAAAAGTCAAAAGGCCTCCTACCGCCTTTTCTTTTTCGGCCATGTCGTTGGCGATACGATATACTCTCGCCATGTGTGAGTGACACCTCCTTCAGGTTTCGTCCCATATGACCGGGGGCTGTTTAAGGGATGATTAAGACCGGTTATAGGGCTGTGGTCTTACACTTCTAAATACTATGCAAACGCACCGGAAGCTATTGCCAGGGATTAGGATGCTGGTTTGCGCTGTCTTTTGTTGGGCACCTGTAGTGGTTTAACATCTTTTTTAACGAAGAAAAGCGGCAGGAGATTTGTCTTTTGCTTTGGGGCATGGCTACGAGCCGGTTCCCTATCAGGAACCTATGCCGGGCCCGCGAGTGTGCCTCTCCCCTTCCGGGCATCTTTTTTTTGGCGTGGCGTTGCGAACAACAGACAAGTGTGCTCATTGTTGCAGCCTTTCGAAGAAAGGTTGTGTGGTCTAAAACAATTAGCCCTGCGAAACGGTTTCGCGCGAACTGCTCCGGCAGAATGAAGTTCCTCCTGCTTTGCATCATGGAGGCTGTTTCGTTTTGTGCGCAAATTTCGCTGTCTCACGGACCCGACATAGGCTCCCGAATGGGAGCTGGCCCCAGCAATCGCTTCCGGCAAAGGTAAAAATCCATAGCCGCTTTTCTTCGTTAAAAAAGGCAAAAAATCCGGGGCCCAGGCTGCAAAAGCCTGGACCCCAGATTTCGTCTTTGGCAACAATCAGATAATCTCCAAACCCATAACCGGGAGTCCCTTTTTTCCGCAGAGCTCGGAGAAACCCAGTATTTCAAAAAGGGCAGGCTCCTCAGCATTGGCTGGCAGGAAGAATACCCAATGAGGGTCTTTAGTTCCTTCCCAGCCTTTTTCCTTTGTAACCTTTGCAATGCTGGCTTTCAGAAGCTGCTCCATCCGCCCCTTGACGGAGTGCTCTGGCTGGATGAAGAAATCGTCGATCAGGAGCCCATCATCTGGGCGGACCCGCCAGGCTTCTTCCTTAGACAGTCCCAGGGATCCATGCGCGGGGCATATCATGCAATATCCTACCAGCTCGTTTTTTGCGAACAGCCCATAGGGAAATCCCTCCATCGAAAGGATTCCACCAAGGTACTCATTCTGTATCCTGGCACTAAGGTCATGGATGATGTACTCGTCTGCAGCGGTGAGCAGCCGGACCGAATAATCCAAATCAGTTGCTCCCTGCAACGAAGAAACGGCATCGCACGAGACGATAACCTTTTCTCCAGAAACTTGGCACATACAGGAGGGATCTATCAGAACAGACGAGATGCCTCCAATGAGCAAATCGTAGTCGCCGACATCTTCCAAAACCCCGGAAATGGTACCATATTGGCCGGCATCCAGGGCAACCTCTTTGCCAACCAGCGCCTCGGGCTTCTGCGCCAGCGGTTCCAATACCGGGTACCAGGCATAGCCCATGGCAAGGTTTGCAGGTGCAGCGGACATGAGAATCCGGTTGAAGTTCCCCTCCTGGGCCAAAAAAACACTGTCTGGAGAAAACACTCCAGCCGTTGGCAACTCTCTCGAATTCCTCCATCTCATCCGACATGCGCAGCTCGCCGTTAGGCCCGTCCTTTTGCAGAGCCTGGATCAACCGGCAGGTATAGGCTTTGCCGTCGATGGTGATCTGCCGGCCATGAACGAGCTCAAGCTCCTTCATGGTTCCATAATGGGTAGCGTACAAAACTGGCTCGAAGGCGATCAGAAGGTTGCCCACCTCAAACCAATATATCTCCTGCCCAGGCACTGTATCGCCGATTGTAATAGGCGCATCGGCCTTATAGCGGCTGAGGTTCTTTCCTACCTCCACGGGTTTGCCGCGGACATAGGGCGTGCCCAGGGCCCTGGTGTACCTGATCTTTGCCTGGAGCGGCTTTTCGGTCATAATTATTCCTCCTTTGCAGTTTTCTCAAGCGGCAGCACAAAATCGATTCTGGACAGGTCGGCAATGACCGAGCCATCCGGCAGATTCAGCGCAAACTCCTTAAAATTGCCTCCAAACGACTTAATTTTGGCGTTGCGGAGCGTCAGGTCGTAGGCGCTGACCGATTCCAGCTTTCCATGAATGGTCGAGCCCTGGCTCTTCACCACCACATCAACGCCGATCAGAGTATCGATGTCGGGCGGAATTGGGCTTATGGGTTCCAGTACCGGCCGCCAGCCAAAGGACACCAGGGACGAATTGTTGGAATACTGAGCCCTGCCTCTTGCCGCGCTGCCTCCACGCAGGTCCTTCATGTCAGGCTTGAGTGGATCGACTGCATTTATGCACCAGCTGTAGCCGCAGGAGATGTCCCACAGCAGGTGTTCATCCGGACAGGCATCCAGAAAATGGCCCCACTCGTCGTCTGGGGTATGATTGGGACCATTCTTCATAGTACGGACCCAATACCGCTTGCCATCAATCTCAACCCTTTTGCCGAGAATCAGCTTATTGCGGTTCAGGTCATCCCAGGAAACACCTGTTAGGATATTCCTGGTTGCGATCAACAGTCCATCGTGCTCCAGCCATTCAATCTCATTGCCGGGAGTACTGGCCCCCAGCGTTATGGTCGGATGGTCCTTATAGCGGTAGTACATCCGGCCCGGCAGGACTGGCTTGCTGCGGATGATCAGACTGCCGAATTTCTTGATCTCCATTATATTTTCCTCCTTCGTTTCGTATCTCCAAGATTGCGAATCTGGTCTGTTATATGCAGGCTAAGCCAGCTCCATTCTGGACAAAAAGAACCGGGCCTGCGCGACTGCGCAGACCCGATTTTTCAAGGCTTAATTTCCGGCCTGTTCTGGAGAAGCTGGATGCATTGCACCTGCCCCCGGTCGACGACCACATGGCGGTCACCGATATCACAGGCGAAACCATCGAAGCCACTATCTTCGAACCGGGTATCTTCAGGAACAACCAGCTCCAATTCATAGTCGCCGACGGTCTTCAGGTTGCCGATGACAATTCCATCAGGGCCATACAGGATGACCTTCTTCCCAAGGGCCGTATGCGCCCGTTTCGGGTTGAGTCCCTGCGGGATTAGAACCGGTCGATAGCCTATGCCTTTGCTGCGGTCCCTCAAAGACAAGCCCATCGGCATGTCAGTCCCACAGGAATTACCGCCCCTGAAAAGAGCCATTCGCTCATCGCTCACGGCCGTCAGAGTCCAGCTTAGCGAAAGCTGCTCTTCAGTAATCATCTTACTTCCGTAGGTATTCCAGAACTCGGTGAACTCATCGCTTATAAATTCGCCGAACCGCTCGCCACGAAGTAACCGGGCTTGGAACAGCATTCCGTCTATGGTCACATCGGCGCCCCAGCAGAGGTTTGCCTCATCCAGGCGGCTGAAGCTGACATCCTTGAGAATATTGCGGTCAGCTACCAGTTTTCCATCGTGCCAGAGCCAGCAGATCAGCTCTGCGAATTTGTGTGTTGAGTCTGCCAATCGGATAGGGCCGTTGCCAGCCATGTCTCCGGGCTGCCGGGTCTGCCTATTCACCTGAACAGTACCCAAAAATAATTCCCTCATAGTAACACCCCCTTGGATCAACTCTCAGAATCCTGGGTCTGCGAGATATAGTCCACAAGGTCCCGGTTCACAACGATAGTCCCATCCTTGATTCTTTTAGCAAAATCATCGCTATCCGGGCCCTTCCTGTCAAACTGAGCCCGGCGGAGGACCAGGTCATAGTCGGAAATGCCGGTAAGCATTCCAACCACCACAGAGCCGTTGTGCGCCACGGTGACCATTGAACCGAACATTGCCTGGATATCGTTGGGTCCAGCCGAAATTGGCTCCAGTACCGGGCGCCAGCCAAACGGCTTTGACCGGGTTTTCGCGGAACAGGTCATTGGACTGTGCGTATTGTTGCCGCTGCAGAGATACCGCAGCCGGTTGTCGAGAGTGGATTCCTCAATACACCAGGACCATCCATCCTGGAAGTACCAGAGATCCTGAATGTGCCCAACACACATGGCCGCAGCCTCATCCCATTCCTTAACGGATGGGGTTCGCACCTTGTACCGTTTGCTGTCAATGACAGCCTCCTGGCCGGAGATCAGCCCCCGCTGGTCCAGGTCTTCCCAGGAGATCGAATGTATCAGGACGCGAGTTGCGATGAGCAGATGTCCGACTGTCAGCCATTCGATTTCTTTTCCAGGCTTGGTGCCGCCAAGCTCAAGTACCGGGGTTTCCCGATAGCGGTCAAATTGCCGTCCTGCCGGGACGACCGGCCGCTTATTGATATACAGTGAGCCAAATTGTTTCTTCTCCATTGTTTTGCAATACCTCCTATTTTACTCTTTAGAGTTCGTGGATGAAGTCCAGCTGGGCACGGTCGAAGACAAAGCTGAGATCATCGGTCTGCACAGCATGTCCCAACTCCAGAACCGGCATCGGATTGATGAAATCGACGAGCAGGTCGTAGTCACTAAAATCGGCTAATTCGCCCTTGTAGACCATGCCGTCGCAGCCGAATGAAATCATCTTGCCAATGTTGGCCCGGCAAAGCTCCATACTAGGGCGATCCAGGACTGGCCGCCAGCCAATCTGCTGTGATCTGGTAGATGGCAATATCCAACCTTCGCCGTGTGCGCAGCTGTATCCAAACACGCCGCAGTGGTCGTCAGTACTCGGGTCTTTCCCTCTATCCTGCGACCATGACCAGCACCGTTTCCAATGCCACAGGTCATCATCGGAGGATGTCATGGACAGGATGTCGTGCCATTCCCAATCACCATTCGCCCCTGGGTAGTTTTTCACCAGCCGGCAGATATAGGGCTTGCCGTCGATGACGATCTCCTTTCCATAGACCAATCCCTCTTTGTTGAGCCTGTCCCAGGAGATATTGAACTTAATCGGCCGGCTTGCCACCAAAAGACCATTCACAGAGATCCACTCCAGCTCATGACCAGAGATCGTGTTACCCAGGCCACAGTTAGGTTGGACTCGTGGATGGACGCTGCCAAATCGCTCGATGGTATAGCTCCCCATATATTTTAATACCTCCTTTGGTTTGCCTCCCCAAATTGTGCGTCTGGTATATCCTATGCAGGCAGAGTAGGAGCTATTCAGGGCAAAAAAAAGGACGGCAGGCGTCCCGCCGGGCATCGGCCTTTGCTTTTGCCCTGGAGTACGCCTTGCCGTTTGGGACAACACGGGAAACAGGGTTGACCCCGTTCCAGCTGCCTCGTTGTGCAGCGTAGAAGGCCTTCTGGGCCTTCTTGGATTGCTTGCAGAGATCCACTACCTTCCTCATGGTTCGATTCCTCCTTTAGCGTTGTTTGATTTCATGATATGCATGCATTCTTAAAGCTATTCCCAGCAAACACGACTCATTCTGTGGATGTGTAGCCGAGGAGAGCCAGAGTCTTTTTTTGGGCGGAGAAATGTGGCCTGGTTTTCTTTCAATGGTCCGTGAGGACTCCGCCAGTGCCACTGCACGGCCCCTACCTGCCACAGGCATTTGTACAGCAAAATGTTGGCAGCAACGATTAGCTCGTACATCAGCACTACACTACAACCTCGCGGGCAATGGACAAGGTTGTGCCGCAATCTGGCAAAAGAGAAATTCTCCGCCATATTTCTCCGCTGAAAAAGAATCCCGCTCCCATGCCGAACTTCCATCTGGCAGAATTGGAACCAGCATCTGTGCATAGGATGGAAATAATCCAACAAAACAAAAGGAGATGCTTCCCAATATGGTATTAGACCTTCCCCATGGCATTCTTTCCTTGGACGATTTCCCGTTTTCTCCGCAGACGACCATGGATGAACTCCTCACCTCCGGTTTGCCGGTGCGGGCCTCATCCTGCGACTATTTTTGTGCAACCAGTCCCGTCTCTGTGGATGGCACCGATTTCCTCCCTGAATTCAGTTTCCTTGCCGGCCATTTACTGCGGCTCATCCTCCGGCCATGCATCGAATATCCTGCATCCATGGCGGATCAATGCGAGCGGCAACAGTTTCGCTTTGTCGTATGTGCTCGTTGGCTGTTTGTCCGACTGGGCCGGCCGACAGAACAACCGAAGGGCGAAAATCGCTACATCTTCCCTTGGGGACATATCAGCGCTGTGGCTGACATCTCTCCCCGAAGCGAGCATAATGCGGGCTACATTGTTTTGAATTATAACCAAACAGTCTGAGCGCAAAGAAAGAGCCCCGGAGGGGGGCTCTTTTGCTTTCAGATGACCAAAAGCTCATACTCAGACCCATGTTCCGTGCGGAACACGAGGGTCTTGCAATCCGCAGAGATGCTGCAGATTGTTACGACCTTGGAGGTGCGGAGCACCTGGTTGGGGTTGTTTTCTTCGACGATGGCGGCACATTGGCCGACCGCCAGCTCGAAGACAAGAGTTCCCTTAATTTTCTTCATGTCGAGTCCTCCCTAATTCTTGTCTATGCTCCAGCCTTCAGCCTGCCAGTCCCGGGAAATGACTCCTTCGGGAGAGATGATTGCAAGCTCCAGGTTTTCGATGTCACCGCCATCGACGACCTCCACGAAATAGCTGTTACCTTCGTCCTCCAGCTCCCACTCGCCCAGATAGGACTCGTCGGGTTCCGTGTAGGCCACTTGGCTGAAACCGCCACCATTCGCTTTCGCAAACAGCACAGCTTCGGTCCAAGAGGACTCGTCCTGACAGCCGCAGCACTTGATATCCATGAATTTGCCATCGGGGAACAAAACCGTGTGGATGATGGTGTTGTCCTCTCCCTGGAACTCATCTTCCTGCTCGGCGTTCAGGTAGCCGTTGATGACGGCCAGGCGCCGGCTGGGAATGAGCAGCTTCGCAGCATATCTCATTTTGCCTCGGCCTCCTCCTGCTCGTCCTGCTTCAGGCTGATCCAGGACTCAATCTCGCGCAGTACAAACTGAGTGAGCTCGGGACCCATCGACCCACCAGGGCTAACTGTGCCGTAAAACTCGGCATATTCGCCACTCTCGGGCTCGCGGATGGAGACGATCGCCACATGCTTGTGGTTCTTCTCTCCCAGCTTAATGTTCATATCCAAACTGAATTCCATATCTATTCTCCTTTCTTAACCCTGTGCATCCTGCAAAGGTTCGACCATGTCCAGCGGCGCCGCCACGATCATCTCGGGAGTGAGCCCGTGATCATAGCAGATCGCCTCGGCAGCCTGAAGAATGGTGGTGATCCCCCACTCCTCCGGCTCGTCCATACGGCCACCGTCAACCGCTGCATAGGACTCCTTGTCGTAGAAGGTGTAATCATACCCACCTTCATCGCATTCCTGTACATGCAGGTAGTGCCGGTCATCGACCAAGAATAATTTCTCCTCCACAGTAGTATCTCCTTTCAGTCAGTACCACAAGGAACCTCGGTTATTTATAGCCGAGAAGGTGACTTAATTACTCGCTCGGTGAAACGACATACGCATTGAGCGTCTGCCGGCCAAATGCAAGAGCGTCCTCATGGTTGTTGAAGTAAACATCCACGCGGTTGCCCTTGATGGCGCCACCGACATCCTGAACGATACGCTCGCCCAGGCCTTCGATGTAGAGCACAGTACCGAAGGGGTACTTACTCTTGTCTGCAGCCACGGTCACGCCCTCTACAGCTTCAGCTCCGCTGGCCGTATAGACGATGTCATTAGGACGCTTGCTGGCCCACTCGCCACAGCATTTGGCGCAGGAGCAGTAGGCAGTGACTTCAATAGTCTCCCACTCAGGCTCCGGAGTCTGCTCAGCAGTCTCAAGCGGAAGCACTTCAGCCTCAGCCTCAGTGATGATTCGCAGCGTCTTTTGCGAGAAATGAATCTCACTGATTGGCTCGACAATAGCGAGTTTCTCAGTAGTGGTCTCATCCTTCGCAGCGGGGCGAACCTCGGTTGCGGTTCCGCTGGCGGCAAGAGCAATCGTGCTGACAGCCGCCACGGCAGCAACCAAACAGGCCACCATGCGCAGATGGACGACTTCCCGGCGATGGGACTTGCGGGACCTCGGTGCAGTTGCTTCTTGAATCTCCTTACTCTTTAGACTCACAGTAATAATTTTTGTCTCCATGTATGGATTCTCCTTCGTGTATATTTTTATCTCCTAAAGTGGATAACTGATTTGATAGTATGCAAATAGACCGTGATTGATTTTGCATGGATGGAGACCAGTCTTTTTTAACGACGAAATATCACGAGGAGTTCTTCCTTTCCTGCTGTGTCCTCGCGCCACATCCGGCTCCCTTCCGGGAGCCTTTCTTTGGTCCGTGAAATAGCAAAAAAAACTGCAAAAACAGCACCCCGCCCTTTCAAAATTGAAAAGGCGGGATTGGGTCATCTGATTTTCTCACCGAACTAAAGTCCGGGAGCTATCTGATGGTCTTTAGGTATGCGACTTCAGAAGATCTATGATATCTTCCACACAGTTGGCGATAACACAGTCGGATGTTATGTATTTGCCATCCTTGCTCGGCTTATTCAGCTCACAGACGGCCCACGCCAACCAGGCTGCCTCAGACGACTCCTCCTCAACCAATCGCAGACTCAGTGCCGAAGGAAAATCATCTCCAACGCCCTCATCAGGCGGCAGAAAGACGCCTCCAATCACCTCGTAGTAAATCTCCTGGTAGGGAACATCACCACTCAGCAGCCAATACTCGTGATTCAGTTTAGCGTCGATGACGCCGTACTGCCCCACTAGCTCGTCCGGCCCAACCAACAGATCTGGCGGGATGTCGTCGGTATCGAACTCATATACATACAGCGGTACCCGCAGCCCGTACTCCTTGGCCAGGCACAATGCCTGAGCTTGGCACGGCTTGGCGTTTACACACCGCTCAATGCGATCGGACAAGCAGATACGGGGTGTCTCGGCATCCTCCATCGGTAGCCGGCTCTTCGGCACCCGGGGGTTAAAAAACCAGATCGGGTCATAGCTAACATGGTACAGTTTCATACCGCCATCCCAGCTTTCTCCAGCAGCTTCTGCATCTCCTCCGCGGTCAGCCGCATGTAAGCCGCGGCAATGATGCTTCCGGCCCGGAAACAGACGAGCCAGTCGCTGTTCCCCTGTTCGATGTACGAGATGTTCATGTCCGGCAAATACCATTCGCCCAGTTCATCCGCCAGCTCCCGGCTCCGAATGTTCGTCCGGCAAGCCAGGACACAAGGATTCTTGTCCCTAAAGTGGACGACCCCATAGCGCCCAGGAGCACCCTGCTCGAAGGGTAAGACCTCCAGCAAACTGGCGGTTCCGTAGGGAGCTGCCGGACCTGCAGCCCCGAATAAGTATTTTCCCATGGTTATTTTCCTCCTATTAAAATATATTTCTCCAGCATTGGGTTCTGAGTTGTTTTATGCAGGTTTGCCGCAGACAATTCCAGAGAACAGGTTTGCTGTTGCCGAAAACGGCGGAGCAGTAAATTGTTTTTAGCAACGATTTGCCGCCCCGCATCAACGGACGGGCAGGTCTCATGGACCCAAAATAGGCTCCGAAACGGAGCCGGCCCGCAGCCGCAGCCTCCGGCAAACAGAACGAACCCGGCCGCTTTTCTTCGTTAAAAAAGACATCAAACACCCAAGCCTACAAAAGGACGCCCCACCCTTCCCTGTTCGGGAAAAGGCGGGGCGTCGTTCAATTATCCAGGAACTCCGGATAGTCGCCGCTCTCCTTCAGCATACAGACATTGGCATGGCGCCAGCCTTCGCATACACTGGAGAACATACAGTCATTACGGCAGAAATTATCCTTCCGGTCGTCGTTTGTGAGGGCCTTCTTGTTGCCATAGAAGGGGTCTGTGAGGTCCTCATAGCAGGTGCCGGCTTCCTCCAACAGGGCCCTTACCTCATCGCCGGTGAGGGTTGCAAAATCCTTAATCGCACGAAACTCCGAATCCGTGGATGTGTCGGACGGATCCTTTACCAGTGCAAGCCGCCAGAGGCCATTGGGGTCTTCCGCCAGGATGAACATAAATCTCGTTTCCCCGAAGATGGCTTTAATGGCTCTGAGCATGGCCTGGGCCAGGATATGCAGAGCAAAATTGCACCCAAATCCGTCCGAAGTGCGGACTCGGTCGAGGAATTCCTTTCGGATGACAACTGCCTGATAGCCACCATCTGCATCCTCGTCGTCCCATCTCCGAAGCAGGATATCGTCAGCAGTTCGGAACTCGATCTTTTTCTCCTTGCAGACATTGTGCCGGATAGACCGCTCGAACAGTCGGTCATAGCGTCCCCATGCCTTCAGCTGACAGAACTTGGTCAGTTCATATCCCTTACATTCGCCAAAAAATGGGCAGTCTGCCTCGCAGAAGATCTCCCGCACCTCTTTCATGTGCTCCGACCCAAGCAGTTCTTCAATTTCTGCCCAGCGCCGGCGGAAGGGCTTAGGCGGCCCCTTGTGACTCTTGCGTTTCTTCTTGCTTTTCGCCATTTCTGGTTCCTCCTTGATTTTTATGGGCCAGGCCTGGGGCGAAGATGCTCCAGGCCTTGGCAGACAAGGACATTAGTTGTTGCTACCGTCCATCTCATCCAGCATGTCCAGGAACTGCTGGGCGGGACAGAACTCGCATTGGTCAGGCTCGCAGGTCCCAGCGGCCACCTGCGCTCTACAGACAGCCTTGGTGGCGGCGATGGCATTGTCATACAGAGTTTTCTCCAACATGTTTGTATCCTCCTAATTTTTAATTTTGCATCCCCAATTGGCTTGCATACCGCTATTTTATGCAATTTGTCTGAAACTCATTTTTGCACAAAAAGAAGGACGCCCACCATGTGGCAAGCGCCCTGTTTTGGTTGTCAGGGAGTCGGTGTTGGAGTCTCCTCCGGGGTCGGGAACACAGGCTTGCTGAATTGGTCCTTGACGGCTTGCTGGGCATCCTGGAAGTACTTATCCAACTGGTCGATGTCTACAATTGGATCCTTGGCATTCTGGTCTCGATACTGACCATATCCATCGTTGATACCCTGCTCGATCTCAGGAGCAAAGATGCTGGCAAACTTGGACACAAAGTCAGTTCCATCGCCCCACATGATCGTGCAGAGGATCGGGACCAGTATAAAGAGACCGGCCAAAACCAGAGCAATGCGAGTTAGGCGAAGGAGGATTGATACGGCCAGACAAATTGCGACTACAACGATGAATATGATGAGGAGGGTCCTGGCATCCATATCTTAACCCTCCTCTCCAATTAGTGCATGAGCCAGCTCTGAACAGCGTTCATGATCTGCGGGCCCATCGTAGCGGCGGTGAAGCAAACGCAGGCAATAATGAGACCAATCAGGCCACCCACCATGGTCCGCTTGTTGCCGACGGCACCGATGATGATCAGGAGCAGGCTGATGAAGAAGCCAATCACAGAGACGATGCGAACGCCCCGGGTGATGATCGAAATGAGTTCGCTGCCCTTGCGGTCCACCCAGTTATTCACATCATCGGTTGTAACATTCGGGTCTTTGACGCCAAAGGCATCCTCAAAGGAGCTGCCAGAGTTACTGCTGGGTGTCTGGTCAGAACCAGGCTGAATGTTCTCAGTCTGGGTGTTCCCGCCAAAAACGGCTGTGCCATAGCCGGTATTTCCGGCCGCAAATGCGGGCACGGCGAGGGAGCAAATGCAAAGGATGGCTGCCAACAGGAGCGATGAGAAACGCTGCTTGACTTTCATGGTTGTTGCTCGGGGGCTTCCTACTGCCCCCTCTCCTTTCTTATTTGATATGCTGATAGTATGCACAACGCTCAAATTCTATTCTCCTGTGGTGAGGTCGATTTTTGATGGCTGCATTGGCTTCTGCTAGGCCCAGAGGAGAGTCTTTTCTAACGAAGAAATACAAGTAGCCCTTTTGCTCACTGCCCATTGGCTGTTCTTCATCGCACATGGTCCGTGAGGGCACCCATCTCCTATCCTACAGCGTCGCTTAATTTTTTCCTCAATAGAATTAGAAAAAGAACCCCCTCCAGGAGAGTTCCCGGAGGGGGTTCCATGTTTACCCTACCTTGGTATCAATAACCAGTCTTAGGCAGAGTGTTGGGCAGCGGATAATAGGGATACTGAACGGAACCGCCAGTTACCACAGTGGTAGACTGAGCAGTCGCGCTGGTCCAGCCGCCGGCGATGCCATTCATGCCAGTGTTGGCAGACCAGCTGTTGCCAGAGCTCACAGAGCTGGAAGCCTCACCCTGGCAGCCACTCTCAGCCCGGTTGATGAGCTGATAGCCGTTCACCACATTGGGCAGGACGGAAACATAGAGCACAGGAGCCATAGACTCCTTCATGCCGGCGACGGCACGGTCGAAGACCATGCGGATGTCGGTCACATACTCGCCAGAGGCCAGGCCCAGGGCGATGGAGCTCATGTCATAGCTGTAGGAGGACTTACTGTTCAGGTTGGCAGCCAACACCCGGTAGTCGGACATATTGGTCCGATACTCCACCCGGAAGGTGGTAGCGGTACCAGACCAGGTACCTGTATAGAAGGTGCCGGCGCGGGCGCCGTCAGTGGGTACCTTGATGTTCAGGAAGAAGTTCTGCACCGTGACGCTGGAAGCGTTGCTCACATTGGTGTAGTAGAACTTGGCCTGATTGTTGGGAGCCACAGTTCGGGGGCCGTGTGCGGTCACAGTAGTCTTGAAGTTGCCAGACTTGTTGTAGACGGTGATCTTCACATCATCGTTCTTATTCGTCACATTGACGGTCACGCGCTGGCTGTTGACCATGTAGCCTGCGGGGGCCTGGATCTGCTGCACATAGTAGGTACCGATGCCCAGAGCGCCGGAGTGAGCCTCGCCGTAGCTGTCGCCATAGAGGGTGGCAACCACGCGACCAGACATATCGGTGATCTGGTACACGGCGCCCTGCAGGCGGGAACCCTTGCGGATGCCCATCAGGACATTGTCGGAATCAGACAGAGTGGTGATGGTCACCTGACCCTGCTGGCCGCCAATCTTCCACTTTACATCGGTGGTCTCCTTGAGGGAGATCTCGATGGTCTTGGGCACCGTATCCTTCACATAACCGGCAGGGACCTCCAGCATGGTGGCCTTATACCGGCCAGACTTCAGGACCTGATCCAGATAGATGTATCCTTCGTCATTGGTGGTGTAGGTGCCAATGTAGTTGCTGTACTGGTCAGAGATCTCGATCTTGACATTGTAGATGCCCTTGCCAGATGCAGCATCGATGACCTGGATCCGAACATGGGACTCCTTTTCGATGTCCAGCTCGATGACCGTCTCCACATTGGCATTCACGGTGAAGCGGTGTGGCTGAGGATCCATCACATAGCCCTCAGGACCATAGGTGATGTAGTACATATACTCACCAGGCTTCAGGTCAACGAAGATGTAGCCCTGACGGTCGGTGGTATAGTTGCCGATCAGAGTACCATCGATTGTGGAAATACGAAGAGTCACATCATCCACGCCCAGGCCAGTCTGAGACTCAATGACCCGAATGGTGGCGCCAGACTCCTGGTCGAGCACGAAGGTCTCCAGGACCTCCTGATTGACAGGCACAGTCACCTCACGGGCAGTGCGGTCGATTAGGTAGCCCTCAGGAACATCCACGATGCTCACCGTGTACTTGTCGGGAGCAGCGGCGGCAATCTGGACCAGACCGTTGGAGCCAGTCACATACTCGCCTACATACTTGCCGCCAGTGGTCCGAACCTGGAAGGTGACCCCAGCAACAGGATTGCCAGCCTTGGCATCGATGGCCCGCAGGGTCAGATTGGCATTGACCACATGGTAGAAGGTAAGGGTGCTGTTCTCATAGTTGGTGATAGTCACATTCTGAGAGACAGTGTCCATCTGATAGCCGTCAGGACCATTGGTCTCGCGGACCAGGTACTTACCAGGCTTCAGGTTTGTGATGGTCACGATGCCCGTCTTATCGGTGGTGACCGTCTGCAGCAGCTTGCCATTAGCCTCGGAGATCTCGAAGGTAGCGCCGGCCAGAGGAGCCTGGGTGTTGCGATCCAGGGCCCGGATGACCAAACCAGAGATGGCCTTGTTGGTAAACCGCAGGTTAGTGGTAGCATTCTGGTTGATTTCAGCCCACTGGTAGCTGGCGTCCAGCAGGTAGCCATCGGGGGCAGTCTCCTGAGCCACCATGTACCTACCGGCAGCCAAACCGCCGATAATCACGGTGCCATCAGAGCCCGTCACCACAGTAGTGGTATAGGAACCATCGATGGACTCGACACGGAAGCGGGCACCAGACAGAGGAGCGCCTGTGGCATCATCCACCAGTTCAATGACCAGACTGGTATGGGCCTTCTGCTCGAACACGACCGTTACAGGCTTGCTGCCTAGAGTGATCGTCTTCATGGTCTCAACGGCGGTGTAGCCGTCAGGAGCAGACATCTGGCGGATGATGTAACGGCCGGCAGGCAGCTCTCCGGTGGAGAGCTGACCGGATGCGTCGGTCACACCATGGAACACTTGGATGTTGTCCTCGTTGTAGATCTCGAAGGTGGTATTGGGCAGACCCTTATGGGTGGTCTGGTCAACAGACTCGATGACGATGCCCTCCAGCTTGTAGTTGGCAAACCGGGCGTTGAGCACGCGACCAGAGATAACCTCGATTGTCTGAGTCTCAGTGCAGATGGAATAGCCGGCAGGAGCGATGATCTGCTTGACCACATAGAATCCGGGGGCCAGAGGGCCAACCTCGACCACACCATGGTCATTGGCGGAATACTCGCCCACCAGGTCGCCGTCCATCTTGGTGACATTGTACTGGGCGCCAGGGATCGGCTGCCGGGTCTCGGCGTCAATGGTCTCGATCAGCAAATAATCCTTGGTAGCATGGGCAAAGCGCACATAGGCGGCTTCATCGCGGCACATCACAATAGGCACCTGGTAGGAAGTGGTGAGCAGATAACCCTCCGGGGCAGCCAGCTCTTTCACCATGTAGACGCCAGGCTTCATGTCAGTCACGGTTGCGACACCGGCTGTGTCAGTGGTTACCTGAGCGACTTCCTTTCCGGTCTTGCCATCATAGACAGCAAACTGGACGCCCATCAGGCCCATGGCCTTACTGTCAGTCGCATAGATGGTCAGAACCGACTTTTTGGTCTGGGTGAATGTAGCGATGGAAGTCTTGTTGTTCTCAACGGTGATCGTCTGGAACGCAGTGTTAGCCACATAGCCACAAGGGGCGTACAGCTGCTCAATGATGTACTTGCCGGGGGTCAGAGGACCAACGACAGCAGTACCGGTCAGGTCAGTGGTGACCTGTTCGCGCACCTGTCCATTCTCGCTGCGGACCTGGAACTGAGCGCCCTCCAGGGGCTGCCCTTCAGAGCTAATCGCTTTTACGATAATGGAGCTGTGCCGGTCAAATACAAAGTTAGCAACACCAGCCTTGACGGCAGAGACAGATACAGATTGAGCACCGGTAGCCAGTGTATAGCCATCAGGTACGCCAGTACACTGAACCACATAGGAACCAGGAACCAAGTTATCGAAGATCACAGTTCCATCAGCGCCGGCATTCTTGGTCTGAAGAACTTGGGTGTTGGTAGCGTCCATCAGCTGGTAGGTAGCGCCAGGAACCGGCATGCTGGTGCCAGTGATGGTACCGGTGACGATGATGTAGGGTTTGCTGCGGTTGATAAAGGTAAGTTCCTCCATCTGGCCAGCCACAGCCCGGAATGTTTTGGCCACATCCGTGATCACATAACCAGCAGGAGCGCTGGTCTGTTCGACTACATAGTAGCCAGGATCCAGATTGCCAATCATGCCGCTGCCAGTGGCAGTAGTCACAACCTCACCGACCTTCTGCCCATTCTGATGCCGGATCTCAAAGTGGCAGCCAGACAATGGGTTGCCCTGCTCATCCTGAGCATAAATGGTCAGGCTGGCCTTGACGGTAGCCGTAAAGCTCCGGTCAATGGTCTTGTTGGCCTCGATGAAAATGGGCATCTGGGTCAAATCCATGGTATAGTTGTCAGGCACACCAGTGATAACGGCGGCATAGTTACCGGTAGGCAGAGGACCAAAGGTCACTCGGCCCTGGTTATCGGTAGTCTGAGGACCGGCGGCGACCTGGTTGCCTTGAGAATAGAGGGTAACCTCCACACCAGGAATAGGCTTGCCCGTCTGTGAGTCCAAAATCGTAAAGGTGGCGGAACCAGGCTTGTCGGCATAGAAAGTACGCATCACAGCACTATCGTCCTCGGTGTTTACCGTGAAAGAGGTGCTCTTCAGCTCGCCGATGTAGCCGTCAGGTACTTTTGTCTGAGTTAGCACATAACTGCCAGCTTCCAGATTAGGAACCACGGCAATTCCAGAATCATCCGTGAAAATCTCAGTCCAGGTCTCAGAGGGGCTGGTGGTACGGGTCAGTGTGAACTGGCCACCCTTCACCGGCTTGCCAGACTCAGTCTCCAGATACTGGATGATCAGAGAAGGCTTTGCGGAGCTCTCAAACATTAGCTGGACATCGCCTTGCTGCTCTTGGGAGATATGGATCTTCTGGGGGTTCATACCAGCGATGACCGGGTCAACATTGACGGGGTTGCTGGTATTGTGAACGGTGTAGTCGCCAGGAGGAATTGCGCCGAAGAGAATGGCGCCGCTCTTGTTTGTAGCACCCTGGTAAACGACCCCATTGTCTGTATTCCGCACCTCGAACTGGGCACCCTCAACGGGATCGCCGTTGGCAAAGCGAAGTACAGTCAGAGTTACCTGGGGGTAGTTGAGAATGTCCACAGCATGGTTGCCCTCACCGGTGCCGAACCAACGCTGCTGCATGACAGTGTTCATCTTGTAACCGTTGACCGTAGAAGTCTGGGTAATCCGGTAAAGGCCGGACTCAAGATTGTCCCATGTCACAGAGCCAGTTTTGTCAGTATACTTGATTCCAAAATCATGATACCGTCCAGAAGTCACCCTCTCCAGCTTGACGCCAGCCTCAGGTAGAACCTTGGTGTTATCAGAGGAATCACGAACAAACACGGTGATGGAGGTAGTCCCATTATCTCCGGGACGGTCGCCGGATCCGGAGTTATTACCACTGGCGGCGAAGCCCGCGGCAGGGAGGAGACCGATGACCATAACGAGGGCGAGCATGCCAGAGAGCCATTTGGAAAACAGCTTCTTCATGGTTTTGTTTGAACCTCCTTGTGTGTTGCCGGAGTTAAATCCGGCTGGATTTTGATAGGTAATTTTATTGCGCGGGCCCTTACCCGCTGGATTCGGACGGCCCAGCGAAGAGGAAGGCATTGGCATCTGCCGTAAATTTCAGCTCATCGGCTGCCCGGATCAGGAACTCCTTATTGGAGATAGGGCTGGCCGTCTTGCGGATCGCCTGGCGGATAGCCCGGTCGACCTGGTCAGACTTTACGCCAGCCTGATTGGCCACATAGTCGTAGATCGCGCCCGCGCGGTAACGATCCACCGCACCGTCCAGTATGGCTCTAATACCAATCAGCAGAAATTCATAAGCCCTGCTGGAATGGTAGATACCTACCTCAGACAGGTAATCGTTGATGGCCCGATTCGATACCGTGCTCAATTAAAGACCTCCTTTCTGAGCCGTCCATGTACTACCCATAGGTCGTTGCACCCAGGGTTGGTTTGCCTTCTCCAATATTCTGCATCTGTCCAGTATGTGGTGACGAGGCACATTCTGGCTGACAGTCCTCGGGTCTGGCAACCACGCATAGCAGGCTCGCCTTCCATGTCCCGTGCGGAACACGGGATAGGCGTATTCGCAATCAGGGCTCCCCTGCCAGCCGAACTGGCACCCGCATGACGCCACAAAAGAGCAGAGGTCCTCATTGCTGGAAGTATAGTATGCACGCTCTCCAAAAGCTATTGGCGCAATTTTGGAAGTAGTTCCGGCTATGAGGGGGCCCTCTTCTGAGAGCTCAACATTTCCAACCAAGCTGCACCCAACAAAATCGAAAAGAGTCCAACCAAAGCCATGGTGTTTGCCATGACCCGCTTTTTTCCCATATAGGGCAGATCCTTGCAGTGCAAAACGAAAAGTGGGCACGATGAAACCTCACGGACCATACATCGGCTCCATCAGGAGCCGGTGCAGTGATGCCCTCGGCAAAAAAAAAGTCCTCCCGCCACATTTCTTTTTTAAGGAAGCCTCCCCCTCTCCCCTACCCAACAACAAAAGAAAAGGGGCCCAGGCAAGATGCCCAGGCCCCGTCATAGAGAAAACTATTGATCAACCCCAAACCTCGCGGCCACCCTGGCTACTAAAGGTATGGGTATTGGCGGCCTCCAGGATGTCATAGTAGGCCCAGTAGCTGGGGCCAACATCGCTGAAGGTATTGAGCCGCCCAATATTCGCGTTCAGGAAGCCTGGATCGGCGCGCCGCCCAGTAGCCCGGTTGATGATAGTAACCAGCTGAGCGCGAGTCAGGGTATCATCAGGGCCGAACCGGCCGTCGCCATAGCCGTTGATCCAGCCGGCGGCAGTAGCCTGGGTGATGTAGCTGGCGCCCCAGTAGCCGGGAAGCACATCATTATATTGAGTGTTCACAGGCCCGTTATTGCTGATGCCGAAGACGCGGCAGGCCAGCTCAACGAACTGAGCGCGGGAGATGGGGGCATTGGGGTTGAAGTTGGTGGGCGTAGTTCCATTCAGATAGAACAGGTAGCCGCGATTGTAGGCAACTGTCACATAATTATAGAGCCAGGAGGTCGGCCCAACATCGATGAACGGATGCTGGACCATGCCAGTCATGCTGTCAGCATTCAGACTCTGCGTGGCCCGCAGGAGCATGACCAGGGCCTCGCCCCGAGTAACAGTGCGGTTGGGAGCAAACAGGCCGTTGCCAATGCCGGCAATATAGGCCTCATGGGTCGTACCGCTCACCACAGGAGGTGTCACAACAGTCCCCTGCACGGCCGTAGCCTTTACAGTCATGTTGGCAGGCACACTGTCGAACCGGACGCTCAGAGAACCATCATTCCCACGGGTGGTCGTGTAGGTCACGCCGCCCAGCGTGAAGGCAGTGTCGAAACGGTTCAGAACAGCCCGCTCGCTGCGACTGTCAAAGCTGAAGGTCACCGTGTCGATGGTATAGCCGGAGTCAGGCCGCACAGTAACGGTCACAGCCCGGCCCACATCCACGGAAGCGCTGCTGGTGCTCAGGTCAATATTGGCGCCAGTCCCGGCATCCCGGGTGATAGTCTTGGAATCGGTAGTCCGGTCAGACACAGCCCTTACGGTCATATTGCCCTTGATGTTCCGCAGGTCGATGGACACCGAGTCGCGGCCGTCCCAATCCACGGAGCAACGCTGGCCATTGATGGTCACGCTGGAGGCACCGTAATTGGCCTTATAGGTCGTCCCCTTGTAAACGATCTCCAGGCGCTGGAGCCGATTACCATCCTCAGCATAGAAGGAGACCTCCTGATCGTCGCCGCTGTCGACACCAATCTCGCCGTAGCCCAGGTAGTAGGAACCACGGTCATTCTCCAGCGTTACCGTGTAATCGCCCCAGGTAGGATTGCTAGTGCCAGCATAATCGGTATCGCAGTAGACCTTCATATCATCCCGAATATTGTTCAGAGTGATGCTGGACTTGGAGGATCCCCAGCTCAGAGAGCAGCGCCGGCCGTCCACGGTCAGATAGCTGTCGCCGCGCTCAGCCTCATAGGTCTTACCATCTACGGTCACGCGGATCGCCTCGATCGTATAGCCGCTCTTCTCAGTGAAGGTGATGGTCTTGTTATCGCCCCGGTCGGCGTACACATAGCTGTTGTTGGTGGTAGCGCCGCCGTCATGATCCACATCGATGCGATAGTCACTCCGGGAGCCATCATAGTCAGTCTCGCAGTAGACTTCCATATCATCCCGGATATTGTTCAGGGTAATGCTGGACTGAGAAGAACCCCAGCTCAGAGAGCAGCGTCGGCCATCCACAGTCAGATAGCTGTCGCCGCGCTCAGCCTCATAAGTCTCGCCATCCACGGTCACACGGATCGCCTCGATGGTATAGCCGCTCCGCTCCTTGAAGGTAATGGTGCGGCTCTGTCCATGGTTCACATACACATAGTCGTTAGTGGTCGTAGCGCCGCCATCATGGTCCACCGTGATCCGGTAGTCCTCATCGTAGTCGGTGGTAAAAGACTTGATAGTCATGGAACTCTGGATGTCCCGCAACTCCACCTCCACCTTGCCATTCATCCAGTTGAGGTACTGGCGGGTGCCGTCGATGACTACATAGTCATCATCATAGTCTGCGGTGATCTTCTTGCCGTTCACAGTGAAGACCAGACGCTCAATGTCCTCGCTGGAATCCAGGGCCTTGAAGGTAATCGTTTCAGAGTCGCCGTCATAGACGATGATCTCATCGCGGCTACCCTCAAAGTCAGAGTCGCCGTCATGCTGCAGGGTGATGACATGCCGGGTCTCCTTGCTGTCCACATCAATGGTGATGTTACCAGGGAAAGAGTCGAAGTACAGGACCTTGCTGCCATTGGACAGCGAGTCAACACGGTAGGCACGGCCGTCCAGGGTAAAGCGGTATTCTTTTCCGGTGAGGGTCACCCTGTCAGTGGCCGAGCTGATTGTCACAGAGGTGATCTCCGTGAATTCCTTGCCGGCCAGGCGAACAGTGACCGGATCGCCAATCTTTGGATAAGTCTGGTTGGCCAGATTGCACTCCACATCGGAGGAGGCGTTGATGGTCAACCCAGCTTTATCGCTGCGACTGGTGGCCGTGATGGTCACATTGGCAGAAATTCCAGGCACAGAGACTGTGGCCTTGCCGTTGGATGCCCAGGAGACTGCATAGGTATGACCGTTGACAGAAACGGAAGTGCCGCCAGTTGTCAGGGTACCGGACTTGCCACCATCCTCAATGACGATCGTGTCGATGACACCAGTTCCGGGAGTCAGAACCACCTTCTGGGTCTCGCCGGCCGTCAGCAGCTTGGAAACTACATCAGTCGTCACATCGCCGACAGTTACGACAGACAGCTGATACTGGCTGGAGCGGTCCGCAGTCAGGGCCGTCACATACAGGTTGTCAGCAATGTTATTGGTCTTCACCGTATAGGCATCGCCACTCTTGCTGATGGTCACCTGGGTGCTGCCCACCTGCACCGTCTTGTTCTCGGCCGTGATAATGTTCTGACTGCCCGCAGCAGTACGAATATTGAATGCCTTGATCACCTGACCGGACTTTGGAGTAAAGATGCTGCTCCATGCCGTATTGCCGTTTACAGTCCCGGTACCCGTACCAGAGATGTCACAGGTGGGCGTCTGGTCAGAGCCCATATTGTCCTTGAAGCCTTGGGGACCAGAGTTGGCCGTCACCTGGTAGGAGCGGGCCGTCCGTGTAATGGCAATGTCAAGGTCGTCCGCCAGCTTGTTGTTGGTAGTGGACAGCTTCAAGGAGCGGTCGCTGTCCTCGGCCAGCCGGTAGACGGTGCCGTTGGTCAGCGTGCCGGTGGCATTTACAGGACGGGTGGTAGAAACGACATTGCCGTTCACCGACACCGAGATGTCAACGCCGACGCCCAGGTCATCCACCAGGTCGATCTCACTGATCTGTCCGCCGGCTGGATATGACTCACGGAAGACCTGAGAGCCGTCCAGGGTAGCGGTGACCCAGTGGGTATTGTTGCTCGCCGCAAAGCCAGGAACAGCCATGGGGATAGCCATAACAGCGGCCAGGGCAAGAGCCCCGATGCGGGAAACATTCTTCTTCATCGCTTTTTCCTCCTTTTGAGTTTTTAGTTCAGATATCTGATTTTGGAACCTCGGTTGAGGGCATCACTGTCATTAGCCCTGCCGCATTGAAATAGTATGCACAATGTTTGAAAATGATTTGCGGATTTCCAATATTCGGTTTGGATACGGCTTAGTTTAGCAAATCTGAGTTCCGTGGGCACTATGGCATCGTTGGTTGCGGGAAGTTTATGGTTGTTTAGGTCTTTTAGAGGAAAGCAATTTGAAGCGGGTCTTTTTTAACAAAGAAAATGGGCGGGCAATTGGGGGTTTGCCCTTGGCAGGAATTCGTCGCACATGGTCCGTGAGACAGCTTGGGGTCTCGATACGGACTTCACTGTTGTCATGAGCTACCCCCACATAGGGCGCTACGCTAACCCTACACGGCTAAAGTCGGGTATGCCATCTCTTCGTTAGAAAAGGACTCCCTTTGCACAAACAGCAAAAAAACAGCGCCCCCGTTGCTGCAGAACGGGGGCGCCATGGAACTAATATTTAGTCTTCAGAGTCGGCTGTCGGACGAACCTCGCCCTGGGCGGAAACATCCTCAACACCCTCACCGACGGGATCTTCATCGCCTACAACAGGTTTGCCATCCTCATCCAGCACGCCGCCAGTGTTGCTGGTAGCATAGATCCGGTACTGCTCGATGGTCTCGGTCTCCCCACCGTCAGGCGTGTAGTCGAAGCTGACCTTCTCCACCTTGCATTCCTCAGGAGAGCCAACGATATAGATGACCGAATCGATAGGCAGCCGCATTGGCTTGTCTTCACCCTTGGGCTGGACCTCATAGAACAGCTCATTATTCTCGCTGATCACACGGTAGAAAGGCGACTCGACCTGCTCACCGTCCTTATACTTCAAAGGCTCCAGCTCCTTGGTGAAATCTTCGGCCGCATCCGTAATATCGGCGGGCGGGATAGACACAGCCGGCTTCTGACTGCCATGGGCCGGGTCTTCACCTTGAGAGTTGCAGCCGGTCATACATAGGCAGAGAGCCATGAACATAGCGACGACGATGGCAATACGCTTGCCGAACGAAATAGTTTTGAACATGATACAGAAATCCTCCTTTGATGGGACATCACTGCCCCACGGCCTTTTTGATTTTGGCGTCAGTGTTGGTATCCAGCAGACGGCCGGTGCTGGCAGCGATAATCTCGCCGACCGCGCACTCGGCTTTCTGAGCCATCTCCTCCGGGGACAGCCCATTCTCCTTCATGTACTTGCGTAATCGCTCTGCCGGGAGCATACTCTTCTTTTTTCGGTACTGCTCCTGGGCAATCTGCATGATTTTGGTTTCGACGGCTTCATCGAATATCTCTTCTCCGCAGCAGCCGCAGATGTGCGTTTTGTACTGAATTGGGATGCGTACGCCGTGGATAGTCACGGCCCGGTCCCGTAGCACGGAGGCGCAAGGCGTATCTCGGCCACAATAATCACAGAACATCGATCAATTTCCTCCTTCCCGAAAATCCAGCATGTTGTCCTCCTTGAGCTTCTACATATATTATATGCACTTCCTATGATTTATATTTGGGCAAAAGAAAGACGCCCGGGAACGGGCGTCTTTGGGGTGCTGGGTCAGTCGGTCAAGCCCTCCAGCAGTGTGGTGATGGCGGATTCGAGGCGGCCCATGTAGCGGGTTTCCTCATCCAGCCGGCGCTGTGCAGCCTGATGATCCTCCACCAGAACAGTGATGGCGCGCCAAATCTGCGCTTCGGCACGATCCAGCTTAGCCAACCGGATGTCCTCAATGGCATCCTTGGCCAAAGTGACGAACTCGCCGTCAGCAGCAAGGCCGGTGATGGTCTCATCGTCGAGGTCGGTAATGAGGATGCGGCGGCAGTCCTCCATACCGGAAAACTCAATGTCGTACACCCAGCGGGGCTTGAGAGTGATTCGTTCCATAGTTGGCAACTCCTTTTTGTTTTGTTTAGTCCCCTCTAGCGAGAAGCTGTACGATGATATGCCAGACTTGCAAAAACAATTCTGGCAATGGAGTTCTTGCACCGGCTTCCAGAAATAGCGGCCATCTCCCCTGCTGTTCACAACAAGGAACCTCACGGACTCGACATAGGTTCCCGCGAGGGGACCGACTGTGGCAAGGCTCAATGGCGAGAAAAAAATCCTCCGCCACATTTCTTCGTTAGAAAAGACCGATTTCTGCCCTTAAAACCACAACAAAAGAGCTTCCATTTCAGAATTGCCTCCAGCAAGTCTGCATATAACAGCTATAGCCTCCAATTCAGGAGAAATACATATATTATAAGGAGAAGACAAAACCATGGAAAAGAATAATGTTAAGACCACCGTCGCTATCGACATCCGCGGTTTCTGTGCCCAGTGTGGAATCACCATCACCGAGCGTAACTTGGAGTATCCGATCACCGGTGCCGGTGCCGACATGGATGACGGCTACCACATCATCCTGCATAAATGGCTCCCAGAGGAGCAGAAGCGGGTGGCCATCGCCTCCATCCTGGCCGTCTGCCTGGAGCTGAAGGATCGCGCCAGCTGTCTGATGACTGAATGCCGGGACGATGATCTGTCTACTGCCGCCCGCCGCATGCTCCTGCCTGCGAAACTCTTCCAGGCAGAGTACGAAAGACTGGCATTCCTGGGCAAGGCCCTGCGTCTCTCGGCGTTGGGTGTCCGATTCGATGTACCTCTGAATGAGGTCTGCGCCAGGGTCCAGGAGCTGGGCCTGGATAACTGAGGAGAGTGCAGTATGTTTTGCCTTACCCGAAGACAGTTCGTTTGGCTCTGCGAGAATGCTGTCGCAGCTCGGAGGGACTATGTCCCGCCGTTCAGCGCCGTGTACTTTGATTCGGAGACCGGAATGCTGAAACGGCGGTTCATGGACGGAACAGAAACTCCTGAGATCGACCCTCCCCACTGCGAGCCTCCTCAACTGATGGTCGTGGCCGGCCCCAATGGCTCCGGCAAAAGCACCATCAGTGCAGGGCTGCCCATACCAGGGTTGTACAGCAACGCCGACGACATGAAACACATGCTCGGATGCCGCGACCTGGAGGCCGCTCAGATGGTGGAGAAGGTCCGTCTCCTGTCTCTCTGGAAACGGACCGATTTCTCCTTCGAGACGGTACTTTCCACTGCCCGCTATCTGAACCTGCTGCAGCAGGCAAAGGTCGCCGGGTACCAAATTGCCGCGCTGTTCGTGCTCACCCGCGACCCAGAGATCAATGTCTCCCGCGTTCGAGCCCGGGCCGCAGCCGGCGGACATGATGTGCCCGAGGAGAAGATCCGCAGTCGCTACCAACGGTCGCTGGCAAATCTGCCGGCCCTTGCAGAAATCGCAGACCTGCTCCGTGTTGTGGACAACAGCGGAGATGCACCGGAGCTCATTTATGAGGTTTCGGATGCCGGCAGGCAGATATTTGAAAACCAGCATTGGTCCAATTCGGAGATTCTGAACTTTGTAGGCTGATGCTCAACTACCAAGCAGCCGCTTCCCCACCAAGGAGGCGGCTGTTTCTTTTGCCCAAAATCATTTCCTCCAGGTTCGCATACTATCCAGACAGCACCACAATCTGGATGCAATACGAACCAAAAGGGGGAAACTATATGCAGTACAAGCACCTTGTCTGCGTAACAGGACAAAACAACAACAAGTACTATGACATGAGGGAGAAGCCCGACGGCACCTTTGATGCCACCTACGGCCGCATCGGCGCTACCGCCACCACCATCAACTATCCGATGTCAAAATGGGACTCCACCCTCAATAGCAAGCTGAGGAAGGGCTATGAGGATATGACGGAATTGGCGGTCATCACAGAAGTCAAGACTCAGGAGAAGTACAAGCCCATCGAGGACAAGAGTATCGCGGCCCTCATCGACTATCTGCGCCAACAGGCCCGCGAGACAGTGCGCCAGAACTATACGGTCGGCTCCGAGAAGGTCTCCCAGGCGATGGTGAACAAGGCCCAGACGATCCTGAATAACCTGTCCACCGGGACATGGACGCTCCGGTCTTTCAATGACCAGCTCATCGAACTATTCACAGTCATCCCCCGGCGCATGGGCAATGTGCGGGATCACCTAGCTGTCAAGCCGGAGGAGTTCCCCGAGATCATCAGCCGGGAGCAGCAGTTGCTGGATGTCATGGCCGGCCAGGTCTCCGACAACACAGTCGTGCTGAAGGAGGTCGGCGATGAGAATAAGACCGTGTTGGAGGCATTTGGACTGGAGTTCTCTCCGGCTACAGATGCCGACATTGCCGTCATCAAGAAGCAGCTGGGAAAAGAGTGTGAGAATCTCTTCTATAAGGCTTGGCGGGTGGAAAATTCCGCTACACGGAAGAACTTCAAGACCTTCTGTAAGGGCAAAGGACGAATTGCCAAAAAACTATTCTGGCATGGCAGCCGGACGGAGAACTGGTGGTCTATCCTGCGCACCGGTCTGGTGCTGCGGCCCACCAACTCTGTCATTAACGGGAAGATGTTTGGCTACGGCCTGTACTTTGCACCTAGGGCCCGGAAGTCGGTTGGCTACACCTCCCTGCGCGGCTCCTATTGGGCCGGCGGCCATTCCAACTATGGATTTATGGCCCTGTATGAGGTCGTGTACGGCAAGCCCTACGATGTTTCGGACAACGCCGGGCTCTCTGACATGAATTATGAGAAACTCCAGAAGCGGGCCCCCGGCTGCAGCTGCCTGCACGCCCATGCGGGACGGGCGCTGCGGAACGATGAGGTCATCGTATATCGGGAGGATCAAACGACGATCAAGTATCTGGTCGAGCTAAAGGCCTGATCTGACTGCTCCCACCCCTTACGGAGCGAGCTTTTCCGCGGTCCCCTTTCTAACAAAGAAAAGTATGGTAAGACTATAATATTAGGGGTATAAGATAGGAAGGATTGAACATTATGGAACAAAAGGTTATTAAACAGATGAATAACTGGTTAGGGAATCGAGTCGAAGCCTTTTCTGATGAAGATCTGAGAGAGATGTTTCTTGAAATCTCAGATTTTCGACGCACTGGACTGCTCACTGGCCCATCTAAACTAAGGAAGTTTGAGCGCGAGTTTTCCGACCATGTTCAGAATCATGATGGGTACTTGCGTACGGTTGAAGACGCTGTCCTTTTTGAGATGGCTCGGCGTTTCTACAATCAGGTTATTTTTTAAGAGGAGATGAAATCATGGAAAAAGGGATTTGGTTTACAAAATGGACCGCGGGAAAGCCCGCTCCGTAAGGGGTGGGAGCAGTCAGCACTGGTGTGACCCAATCGGGAAGATTGAGCGGCTTCAGGAAGCGCTGGCGAAAATCAAGCACATCGCTCAGTTTCCCTGAGCAGGATGCCCATCGATGAACTAATTTAACGCAAAGGCCCCTCTCATTTTTGGGAGGGGCCTTCCTCTATGCGTACAGACCAAATCGCTGTCTCTTGAGAGGATCAGAGTGCTCGTGAGATCTGCCCGTTTGCGCAAACAGCGAAGACAGCTCATCGCCTGAAATAACAATGGAGCACTTTCTCTGCGAAACGGTTTCGCAAAAAGGCGATTCTGAAAACCATACACGAGCTCCCAGAGGGAGCGCGTGCTACAAGAGCGTTGGAAGGGCAAACGACTTGTCGGCAATTTTCTTCGTTAAAAAAGACTCCCCCTGCCCTTCTCCTCAAAAAGAAAGTTTGGTTTCCTTTGCCGTCGAATGAAGTCCGGCAAATTGGCATGCTATCGTTTTAGATGACGATTAGTAGAAAAAGAGGCTCCGCGACTTGGGGGCTTTTGGTATACAGAATGGAATGGCGGAAATTTGCATACGATTGATCATTCCTCCAATTTGGGATGAGAGACCGATGAGGGACATCTTAGGGGGAACAAGTAGGATAAGGAGAAACACAAAAACGCAGGGTCCTCCGGGATCCTGCAAAAGGATATAAGCAAAACAAACAGGGTGCAAACAAGCCCCTTTTGCAGAGCGAATGGCTTGTGACTGCTGCCGTCCTCTTTCGACCATGAAGGAGGTACGATTTCTATGTTGGACAACAATATTGTGGCAGTTATAACCAATATTCTTGCGCTGGTTATCATGCTGGCGTTTGCCGCGAAGGCATTGCTGATCTTCTCTCAGGTGTTTGTGGCCATCGGCCGGATGATTCTTGGTTTTCTGCACGCTGTTAAGCGTTGGAGGGCTGAGTGCCGGAAGAAGGAGTTTTTGAACACCTGCCAGATGATGGCAAATATGATAGAAACGCTGTCCCCAGCCATTTGCGAGATGGCCAAGAACGGCGTTTCCATCAACCTTGATGTGGCAGCTCTCTTTCGCTCTGCAACGGAGTCCCAATCCAACCAGAGGAAAGAACTGTCGCATTCCATTAAGAAGATGCTCCTTGCACTGCTCAAGATGGCGCTTGCCGCGCTGTTGAGGGCACTGCTGAACATCGCCTCTAAGGCGCTGCTCGAAAAGCTCTTCTAAGTCCCCATCCACCAATTTGGAGGATGGCAGCCTGTTGTCAGCAGGCTATTTGCATAGTATGCAAATTGGAGAATTTCTATTGGCGAAAGCCCCAATATCGTCCAACTTTATGGCTTGTCATAAACAGCTTCCGGGGTTCCTGGAAGCTGTTTCTTTTTGTTGCTGGGGCCGGAGGAAGGTCTTTTCTAACGAAGAAATGTGGCGCATGGATTTCTCTCTTGCCGAGGACCCTTGCTGCAGGCCGGCTCCTTTCGGAGCCTATCTATGGTCCGTGAGACCTGCTTGTTTGTGATTTTCGGACGAAAGTTGTGTGGCTGCGGCGGGCGCCCAAACAGCAGGGCAAAACCTCCCTGTCCGCGGAACAACCCGCCCCCTCTCCCCTATCATCGCGCATCTGCCATGGAGCGGCAACCTCTCCCATAAACAAAAAACAGCCCCCAGACTGACCATCACAGCCAGCCTGGGGGCTAATGTTCTTCAATTAAGCGGGTTCCTCGGTATCCTGCACAGGCTCATCCGCAGCAACCTCCGCCACCTTAAAATAGG